>ERZ791907.699-NODE-699-length-30582-cov-7.495103_pt1 | contig 30582 bp, 30 predicted proteins | sample MGYA00510145_ERZ791907 | MGnify/ENA primary metagenome ERZ791907 (study PRJEB30046, sample SAMN00792089) | human gut metagenome | study: EMG produced TPA metagenomics assembly of the A metagenome-wide association study of gut microbiota in type 2... | reverse complement strand
GGCACGGCATGGATGCGGGGCGGATCGAGCGCCGTCTGCCGCTTGGCGTCGTAATCCGAATTGACGCTGCGAAGCTCCCGGTCCAGCACTTCGGCAAAATGCTCCGGCGTATCGGGCCGCTCCGAAAACTCCAGCACCCATTCGTGCGCTCCCCGGGTATTCAGCCCCATGAAACAGGGCGCCACGGAGTACTCTTCGACCACCGCACCGGTTTGCTCGCAGGCCGCCGCGAGCGCCCGCTCGGCGTTATCCACGATCAGCTCCTCGCCGAAGACGTTGATGAACTGACGCGTGCGACCCGCGAAACGGATGCGGTAGGGATTCGTCGAGGTGAATTCCACCGTATCGCCTATCTCATAGCGCCACAATCCGTTGATCGAGGTCACGATCATCGCATAAACCTCTCCGACCCGAACGCCTTCGAGCGGCACGATCTGCTCGCCGCTGCGAAATTCGTAATAAGTCCCGTAATCGAGCATCAGCAGCATATCGTCCCGCGTCAGATCGTCAGCCAGCGCGAAAAACCCCTCCGAAGCGTTGTAAGTTTCCAGATAGGTCATCCCCTCCGACGGGATCAGCTTGGCGAACGACTTGCGGTAGGGCGTAAACGCCACGCCCCCGTGCGCAAAAAATTCCAGATCGGGCCACACTTCGAGCAGGTTGCTCTTGCCCGTATATTCCAACACCCGGCGCATCAGCACCAGGTTCCACGAAGGCACGCCGGCAAAGGCCGTGATCTTCTCTCGGGTACACTCCCGGCAGATCCCCTCTATCTTCCGGTCGAAATCCGGAATCAGAGCCGTCTCCATCTTCGGCGCCCGGAACCAACCGCTCCAGAACGGAGTCTGGCTGATCAGCACAGCCGACAGATCCCCGATGAGAGCTCCGTTCTCCCGGACATACGAACCGCCGAGCGTCAGCGTCTTGCCGTCGAAGATCTTCGTCTGCGGCTTGGCCGAAGCATACACCGCCGCCACGTCCCGCATACCGAGCGTATGGTTCCACCACACGGACTCCCGCGTGACGGGAATGAATTTGCTGCGGTCGGACGTAGTTCCCGACGAACGGGCGAAAAGCGTCACCCACCCCGGGGCAGCGACATTCTTCTCTCCGGCCAGCATCCGCTCGATATAAGGCTTGAAACTCTCGTAGTCCTGCACTCCGACCCGTGCGGCGAACGCCTCGGGCGTAAGATGCTTGGCAACACCGTGCCGACGACCGAACTCCGTATCGGCCCCCCGCGCAATGAGCTGTCGGAACATCTCGGCCTGCACTTGGTCCGGATGTCGCCGAAAACGATCTATCGCCTTCATCCGGCGGGCGAAATAGGTACGTAACAAACTGTTCCGAATCGACATCCTGCGCTGCTCCTCCTTATCGTTAATTAAAGAAATATCCTATTTTGGAGATCGACGCCGGCATGGCGAAAACCACCACGCGGTCGTAGGCGCTCAACTCCATGTTTCCCACGGCGATGAAAACCTTGTCGCCGCGCACCACGCCGCCGATAATCGTATCCTGCGGCAGCTTCAACTCCTTGATCGGAGCCTTCGTCGCCGGGGCGTTGGGCTTGACGATGAACTCCAGCACCTCGGCCTCGCTGCCCGTCAGACACTTGATCGCCTGCACGTCGGTTGACATCGTGAAGCGGAAGATGTTCGACGCCGTAACCAGTTTCTTGTTGATGATCGTATCGATACCGATACTCTCGGCCAGATTGATATAATCGAGGTTCTCGATCTCGGCGATCACCTTCTTGACGCCCATGCGTTTGGCGAGCATCGCCGCCAGAATATTGGTTTCGCTGCGCCCCGTCACCGCGATAAAAGCGTCCATATTGGCCAGCCCCTCCTCGAGCATCGCTTCGATATGGCGGCCATCTTCATTGATAATCAACGTCTTGTCCAACAATTCGGCCAACCGATAGGCCTTCTCGGCATTGTAGTCGATCAACTTGATATTGACCTCGTCCTGCAATTCGGTCGCAATGCGTATGCCGATGCGCGAACCGCCGAGGATCATCATGTTGTTGATCTCCACGTTGGAATGCCCCGAGAACTCCATCACCTCCTTCACGGCATCCTGCCGGGCGATGACATACACCATGTCGCCCTCCATAAATATTTCATCCTGCCGGGCGATGATGGTCTGACCGCCGCGAGCGATCGCCACCGTCCGATAGCTGAGCTGCGCCGCATCGTCCTTGAAACCCGAAAGTTCGCGTCCGATGAGCGACGAGGTCGGATCAAGACGGAAAACTACGAGCGAAAGCCGTCCGCTCGAAAAATCGACGTACTCCGTCGTCGAAGTGTGCCCCAACAGATTGATCACCTCCTGCGCCGCCACCTTTTCCGGATAGAACAGGTAGTCGATACCCATGTTGATAAAAATCTCCTTGTTGTTGGGTTCCAGGTATTCGTTGTTGTCGATCCGGGCGATGGATTTCTTGGCCCCGAGCTGCTTGGCCAGCACCGCTGCCACCACGTTGTCGTTCTCGACATGATTGACGGCGATGAACAGGTCGCACTTTCGCACCGAAGCCTTCCGCAACACGGCAAAGGTCGTGGAGTCGCCCTCGACCGTCAGCACGTCGGCCAGGCTGGCCACATCGGCCAGCAGCTTCGGATCGCTGTCTATGACCGTGATGTCGTGCCCGTTGCCACTGAGCATTTTCGCCAGATGGCTTCCCATTTCGCCCGCACCCGCAATAACGATTTTCATACCGGATTTACTCTGTCCGCATACGCCCGGATCATTCCGGGCAGCATTTTTGCAATTAATAACACAAATGTATAAATTTGCATCGGAATACCCAAATTTCCACTATTAAATTTCAGTTACCATGCCAACCTGGTTAATCATAATTCTTTTGGCGATTCTGGCCATCGGACTCTTCGTCCTGGCCATGTCGCTCACGCTGATCTTCAAGGGACACCACATCGACTCGGAAATTTCCACCAACGAAAACATGCGCAAACTGGGTATCAAATGCGCCGTTCAGGAGACCCGGGAACAGATGGCGGGACTCGAAGACTGCGCATCGGAGCCCGGATGCTCGGGCAACTGCGCCGCCTGCACCCCCGAAGCGGCAGCCGCAGTACACGGCTCCGCAAAAAAATAATCAGCGACAAATTCTCCGCAAACCGAAAACACGGGTAATCTGAATCTGATTACCCGTGTTTCTATTTTCTCGGTTTCAACCCCACGATGCCGAGATGCGGTCAGTCCGCCGCAGAACACTCCCCGACCATCATCTCCGCCTCCGACCTGCAACCCGGCATTTTACGGGCGCGACAGAAAAACCAGGGATTAACCAGATCCGTCTTGTTGTAACGCAACGGACGATAATCCGGCAGCGAAAGCGTTTCGCCCCCCGCTTCGGAGAGAATCAACTCCCCCGCCGCAGTATCCCATTCATACGTGGAAGTAGTCCGAAAATAGTAATCCACCGCGCCTTCCGCCAGCAAACAAAACTTATAGGAGCTGCCCTGCTCCACGACCTCCAGATCGGGATGGCTCTTTCGCAATTCCTCGATATACTCCGCGAGTTCGGGCGACTTGTGCGACCGGGACACGGCGACCCGGGGATGTTCATGCCGCGCCGACTCTACAGGCAGGCGCCGCATACTTTCGACGATCTGCCCGTACGAGTATTCCGCGTCGGAATCGGCCGCCACCCCCTCTTTCAGGAAAGCACCGCCCCCGCGCCACGCGAGATACATCTTGCCCAAATAGGGAACATACACCACCGACGCCACGCTCCGGTTATTCTCCATCAGGGCGATATTGACCGTAAACTCGTTGTTTCCCTTGATAAACTCCACCGTTCCGTCCAGCGGGTCCACCAACCAGAACAACTCCCAGTTGCAGCGCTCCTCGTACCGCATCTCACGCCCCTCTTCGCTCAGAATCGGGATACGGGTAGGTCCCAGATAGGTCTTGATCGTTTCGTGTGCCCGGCGGTCCGCGACGGTAATCGGAGTCTTGTCGCTCTTAATGCTGATGTCGTAATCCTCCTTGTTTTTGTAAACCTGCATAATGGCCGCACCGGCCCGCACCGCCGCATTGAAAAGGTTGGGCAAAAGGTATGATTTGAGCTCGTTGTCAAGCATAATGATATTTTTGATCGGTAAGACAGGATAAAGGTACTATATAATTCCCGGATCCGTAAAATTTCCGGCAATAAAAAACCCGGCAGCCGTTACACGGCCCCGAGCGCAGCATTCCGCTTCCCGGCGGAAAAAGGTGCCGAAACAGCCCCGAGCCACAGAAACAGTCCCCAAAGCAACAGAATATCGAGCAGCAACAAAGTCATCGGCAGCCACCCGAACGACCACGCCGCAATCGCACATCCGGCCAAAAGCGCCATTCCGGTCAAAGTCAAAATCCAGACATAGCGGGACGGGCGCAACTCATAAAACAACGGTTCGTACAACGTGATCCTCTCCTTGCGGGACAATTCATACCCGTCGGCCCGGTCGAAACGACCCAACCGGCCGACATACTCCCGGGCATAAAGTCGCAGCGAAGGTCCTACGGCAGTCCGCACGAACGATATAGAGTGGATCGGATGAACCGCCAACTCCATCGCCAGACGGTCGATCGCACCCCGTTTGAGGCGCAGGTTGCGGCCGATCGGCAAAATATAATCGTACGACGCGGCTCGCACGGCCGCATCCGACGAAACGGCGGAAAACGCCTCCATCTGATCGAGCAGCGTCAGACGATTGACACCCCGCGTCTGGGAGCGGTAGAATCCCCGTACACCCAACTGAGAACAGGCTTCGAACGGATGATAATCCACCCGCATCATCCGGTAATGCCGGAGCATCTCGTGAAACAACTCCGGTTTCAGACGGGCGTCCATCACCACCAGCAATTCGTAACTGGCATACTCCACATCGAGCAGGTCGGCCACCTGGGAAACGGAATCTATGTCGTGGCAAATCGCCGAAATTCCGATAAAATCGGGCGAATCGGAAACCACGCCGAACATACGGGACAGCAAACGACGCTTGTTACGCGCCCTCAACACTTGAACTACCAGCCACCAGACACGCACCACGACGGCAACCGTCACGCAAATCGCACCTAACTCAATGAACCACATACTATCCGACGTTCAATTTATACGAATCGACCAACGACACATAATATCGCTTCTCCTCTTCAGGAATGAATACCTGCAAAGCGTTCGCGGAGTATCCCTGCCGGGCAATATAACGCAGCAGTACCCTGCGCTGAACGGGATTCATTCCGCCCACGAATTTTTCCACTTCGGGACGCGTAATCACACTGTGCAGCGTACAAAGAACGTACATCGCACCGACGGACTCCTCGGACCGGTTTTCGGCAACGATCCGCAGCAGGATCTCCTCCGCATCTTCGATTCCGAAACGCCAAACGACACTGAGTCCCAGCATCCGCAGATTCCGGTTCGGCGACAGGATCAACGGTTCGTAATCGACAGGCTGCACATTCTGGCGCAACATACGGAGCACCTCGGACAGTTCGAAATACGAAAGCCGATGGGAATAGGCGTCGATTTTCGAGGAAAGCGCCGACATATCGGCCATCATCTGCACGCTCAACGCACAGAAGCGGACATAACGGTTCCTGCTATGCGTATAACGTTCCACTGCCCGAACTGTTTTTTCATCGACGGGCATTCGGGAAAGCAGATGCAGGTAATAAGCCCTGCGGTAACCTCCATTGCGGCGAATACGACGCAGCAGGAAAACATCAAGCCTCTGACGCTCGACGATCCGACGCAACGGCGCCGGATCGAGCCCGTACGTAGAATCCACCAGGTCGGCAATATCCTCGGCGATAAGGCGCCTATCCCGCGAAGACATCGCCTCGGGACAGAGAGCGCACTCTTCGGTTCCGGAGAAGAGCATCCACAACACGCTGTTCAAATACTTTTCGCGGCGCTCGGCATCCCACCTGAGGCAAAAACGACCTGCAAACCGTTGCACGCACCAGCTTCCGGCCAAAACAGCTCCTGAAACCAAAACGACCCCGATGCACCACCAAAACGTCATTTCCATTTTTCCCGATCGATTAGCTCGTTGATGACTTTCCGCCGCAACCGGTGCAGGCTCACCGGCAAGGTCATGTATTGGTTCACGCCCATCCGGTACATACTCCGTACCATCTGTTCGGATTGCGGCCACGAAATCACGAAGACCCGCGTACGCCGGGTTTTATCCGCCCGCAGCGTGTCCATCACTTCCTGCCGGCACATTTCGGCAGCAGTACCCATAACGATCACCAGGTCGAAAGGCGACTCCCGGTGAAGCACAAGCATCGCACCGACCGTATCCGCGCACTCCACACACGCATCCAGGTCATTCAAGGAAAAAGCCACGGCCTTGCGCAAGACGAAGTCCTCCGACACGATTAAGATACGATACATTTGATATACATACTGTTTACACGATCAAAGATACACCGAAAAACGTGCCAAAACAAATGTCTGCAAGAAAAAATTGCCTGCCCTTGTTTATTCAATAATTATCCTTATATTTGCACGTTGAAATTTATGTATAAACACATACAATTTAATCAATGTACGTTATAGTAGAGATTGCAGGTCAGCAATTCAAAGCTGAAAAAGGTCGGAAACTCTATGTCCACCGTCTTCCCGGCGAAGAAAATTCGTCGGTGAGTTTCGACAAGGTCCTGCTCGCAGACAACGACGGTCAGGTCAAGGTAGGTGCACCTGTAGTAGAAGGCGCCTCGGTGAAATGTAAGATTCTTAAGCACCTAAAGGACGACAAAGTCCTCGTGTTCAAGAAGAAACGCAGAACAGGCTATCAGAAGCAGAACGGACACCGTCAGTTCCTGAGCCAGATTCTCGTGGAAGAAATTGTCGCATAACCTTAAATTTAGAGAAACATGGCACACAAAAAAGGTGTAGGTAGTTCAAAGAACGGCCGCGAGTCGGAAAGCAAGCGACTCGGCATCAAACTTTTCGGTGGTCAGTTCGCTAAAGCTGGCAACATCATCGTTCGCCAGAGAGGTACTGTCCACAATCCGGGCGAGAACGTAGGTATCGGCAAGGATCACACGCTCTTCGCACTGGTTGACGGCACGGTTTCCTTCTGCAAAAAACGCGAAGGTAAATCGTATGTAAGCGTTACTCCGTTGAGCGAGTAAAAGAACCGCTATACAGATAAAAAATGCTGCGAATTTCGCAGCATTTTTTTATTACGATTAAGAAATTGATGCTTAATCAAAATTTAATATATAGGGCTAACATCACTATTTACATAAAACGTTCAATCCACCTATAATCATCCCCTTTGGTACTCCATTGAAATTTCCACATATCACCAGTGTCATCATTTACAAGATAATACTGATACATACTTGTTAATGGCTGAATTGAGAATATGCACCTTTCGTTATTTGCGACTAATTCATATTCATTGATAGGAATACAAAATAAATTATCTAAATCTTGTGTGCTATATTGGACTTGCCATAGTCGCCCATTATATGAGTCCAACAATATAAATGTCCACATATTTTGAGTAGCAAACATCTGAAATCTATTAGTCCAATCTGAATATTTTTCAGGATATGCAAGAGAAAACATATTGATAGGTGCAGCAAACATATAGTCTTCCCCCTTGACACTAAACTGAACTTGCCAATTCTTACCTGTATATGTATCAAGCATTATGAAAGTCCACATATTCTGTGTCTCATAAAGGCGAAATCTACCTTCTCTATCTCCTAAAATTTCTCTTGCACTACAAATTTCCCAAGACTGACCATCATCTTGAATTTGTTGAACTTCACCTGTCATCGTATTTAAACGAAGTTGATTATGGTAGTTCTGAGTCTTATACATCTTATACACTTGAGCATACGATGTGGCAGCGATAACCATAAAAGCAAGTAACACAAAAAGCTTTTTCATAATCTGTTATTTATTATTTGACAATTAACGGATTTTATTTCTCAGCTATAAAATTGAGCCTTTTATTGAATGTTAAATATCCTCTAAATCTTTTTGGATTTTGGTTTCTACATTTTGAGAATCACGATAACGAATTACTACCATTCCCTCATAAAAGCCAGAAGTCTTTTTTATTGACAATTCTATATCTCCACCTGTTATGTCCCATACACAGCCCCACACAACTGTTCCTTGATGAACTTCTGCCATTAAAGCGGCATTGGAGTCAGAGCGGGCAGGGTTCTTTTCTTTTGAGATTGTAGGGCTACCATATTTATGAGTGTATAGATCCTTATAATAGTCGTAGGTATTAACAAGGGTATTCCACTCACCACTGGGGTCAAAGAAAACAACTACCGCAAAGACATTCTTTCCATCGTCTGTAGCGGTTACGCCTATAGTCGCATTACGACCGGTAAAATCACCTATAAACAATGCAAGATTGTTTTCACTGCCAATAGATGTAAATCCTTTTGCTTTTAACTTTTGACAAAATTCACTCATACTTCCCTCAATGGGAATACCTTTAAAAGTAAGATGCTCCGAACTACTTTGAGCATATGATGTCAAAGCAATTACCATAAATGCGAACGATACAATAAGTTTCCTCATAATCTGTTGTATTATTATTTAACAATTAATTGTCTGATATTTTATCGTAATCTAACCAACAAAGAAGCGTGGAACTGCAATATCTGATATTCGAGAAGTCAAATAAAGACGGAAATGAAAAAAAGAGCTAAACAAGTGCAAATATAATCATTGATATACTGTATTTTATGTGGTATCAGATTCGGGAACGACTTTTTAATTTGTCTTAATCCGTTGCAAGTTTCTTCGGGATATATGGGAACATTTACGGGAATTTATTATACCTTTGCCGCATAACAGAAAAAGCAACGCAGATGAAAGTTACCGTCTATCTGAAAAAGTGTTCCACCGAGGTCTCGAGCATCTGCTTCCGGGTCAGAGAGAAGAGCGTGGACATAAAGGTGGTCTCTCCTCTTGAGGTGCAGGACAGGTACTGGGATTCCGAAACCCTCAGTTACAGACGCACGACGCCTGTCCCTGCCGCCGAACAGAAACGCCTGCCCGGACAGATCGCAGCCATCATCGAGCGGGCGGAGAAGACCTTCACGGACAAGGCGGATGGCAGGTGGATGAGGCAGGTCATCGAGGATGTGCTGTACCCGGCCCGCGCCTTCGAACGAAACCACCCGAACCTGCTCGCCCGCGTCCACGAGTATCTGGAAAAGTTCGACGGGGCGGAAAGGACCAAGGAACATATCATACGCTTTGAGCGCAGGATGTCGCGTTACCATGACTACCGGCGGGAGATACTGGGCGAGACGGACTTCACCCTCTTCGTGGAGACCGTCACGCTGGAGCAGATGAACGGTTTCAGGGATTATGTCGTGAACGAGTACAAACTGCGGCAGGAGTACCCCGACTTCTATGCTCCCCGTATGCTCATCAACCACAGGCCGAGGCCGCTTTCCGGCACGACCGTCATCAACATCATGAACCAGTTCTGCACCTTCCTGCACTGGTGCAAGAAGATGAAATATTCCGACAACGAGGTCTATGCCCTCTACGGCTGCAAGGAGCCCATCTACGGCGACCCGTTCTTCCTCACTTCGGAAGAGAGGAACATTCTCTACGATGCGGACTTGAGCGACAACCCGAAACTGGCCGTCATACGGGACATCTTCGTGTTCCACTGCTATGTCGGCTGCCGCGTGGGTGACCTTTATAGGCTCACGAGAGCCAACATCAAGGACGGATTCCTGGAATACATGCCGCAGAAGACGAAGAAATGCCAGGCGAAGACCGTCAGGGTACCCCTGCACGAGAAGGCGTTGAAGATACTGGAACGCTACGATGCCAATGCCGACAGACTGTTCCCGTTCAAGCAGATACACACCTACAACCTCGGCATACGGGAACTGCTGAAGCACTGCAGCATAGACAGGACGGTGACCATCCTCGACACGCACGGCTACAATACCGTGCAGAAGCCCCTGTACGAGGTGGCCACCAGCCACACGGCACGCAAGACCTTCGTGGGCAACCTTTACAGGCAGGTGCCCGACCCCAACCTCATCGCTTCCATGTCGGGACATGTGGAGGGCAGCAGGGCGTTCAGCCGCTACCGCACGATAGACGATGACATGAAGCGAAGGCTTGTAGAAATGATAGACTAGACAGAAAGGAGGACTTATATATGAAAGTGACCGCATTCATCCGGAAGACCGCCGCCAAGAACAACATCACCGACCAGGCACGGGTCTATTTCCGTGTCCGGGACATCGGCGGAGTGGACATCAAGGCCGCGAGCGAACTGTCCATCAATCCCAACCACTGGAGCCCGGAACGGCAGGGCTACAAGCCCCGCGTGGCCCTGGTGTCGGAGGAAAAGAAGATGAACTTCGACAAGGACGTGCAGCAGATCACCCATCTCATCACGAAAGAGTACCACCGGGGAGTGGACGGCAGCTGGCTCAAGGGGCTGTTAGAGGAATACCACCATCCCGGCATCAACGCGAGGGGCGGCAACAAGGCCGACGAGTACCTGCTCTCGTACCAGATACGGAAATACGTCGAGGAAACACCGCTTGCGGATGAAAGCCGCAAGCACCACCTCGACAATCTCAACAAGGTACTGCGCTACGAGCGTTTCCGCCACGAGGTGCTGCACCAGAGAGGCTTCCACCTGTGCATCGATACCGTCACGGCGGATGACATCAGGGACTTCAAGCTGTGGATGCAGGAGGAACACAGGTATGTGGACATGTACCCCGTATTCTACCGGAACGAGGTACGTCGCAACGTCGAACAGAAGCGTTCCGAGAACAGCATGTCGGGCTCCCTCTACCGCATCCGTACCGTCATCAAGTGGTGCATCAAGCGCGGGCTGACGAGGAACAACCCGTTCGACCAGTACCAGATTGCCCGGCCGATGTACGGCGACCCGTTCTACCTGACGCTCGAGGAGCGGGACAAGGTGTACTACGCCGATCTGAGCGGCATGGGGGCAACCTATCCGGTCTACCGTGACATCTTCATGTTCCAGTGCCTGATAGGATGCCGCGTGAGCGACTTGAACAGGCTGACCAAGGCTAACATCGTGGACGGTTTCGTGGAGTACATCCCGCAGAAGACGAAGATGGAACATGCCAATACAGTGCGTGTGCCGCTCAACCAAAAAGCACGGGACATACTGGAACGCTACAAGGATCTGGAGAACGCCCTGCTCCCCCGGTTCTCGCACTTCGGCTACAACAAGAAGATAAAGGAGATACTCAAGTATGTAGGCATCGACCGCAAGGTCATAGTCCTCGACCCCAAGACAAGGGAGGATGTGGCAAGACCTTTATACGAGGTAGCATCTACTCATACGGCGCGCAAGACCTTCATCGGCAATCTCTACAGGCAGGTCAAGGATCCGAACCTGATTGCCTCCATGTCGGGACATTCGGAAGGCAGCCGCGCTTTTGCACGATACCGCAAGATTGACGACGAGATGAAGAAGGAACTGGTGAACCTTTTAGACTGATTGTAATATTCCTCTTTTATTACCTTATATACAAAAAATCTTATGAATATGGACGGGCAGAAACAGACATACGAACAGTTCAGGGCGGATATCCTCCAGTGGAAAGACGCGCACAGGGAGGAATACCGCCGCTTCGCGAAAATGATGGCGGACGGAAACGAGATGCAGTACCTTGCCGTCTGCCGCGCCATCTTCAAACAACTGCCCGGAATCAGGCGGGAATGGCAACAGTCATGGTGTGACGACAGCACGGACGGCTTCAGGAACATCGGCCTCCATTTCAAGGAGAACGCTGTGCCGGGGCAAATCGTGGAACTGTACAGGAAACAGAGGGAAGAAGACACTGCCCCGCCTCCGTCCACATTCTGGGGCAGGATGAAATACATTTTCAGACAGAGTCTGAGAAAACGCTGCGTAACCCTGTCCGCCCCTCTCGTGCTGAGCTGGCTGTACTACGGCAAGAGTTTCGAGGCGATGGTTGACATGGTCAGCAGGCAGGCTGGGCATCCCAAAGCAGGGAACGCCGAAAGGATGGGCTGCTCCATTGTCGTCAGGCAGATTATCGAGGTGTCCATAAAGAATGGCTTCCGCACGCAGGAGGACTGGGACAGGCATTTAGCCATGAAAAGTGCCATTGAGAAAGGCGGCATCGGCGAATGGGCGTTGCAGTCCGTAAAGGACAAAATTGGAGGTAATGATACCGAAAACAACCCGGTGGAAGCGGCAGACTCCGGCAACGGCACGGCACTGCAGACACAGCGGACGGCAGGAAAGAAAAAGATACAGGAGCGGCCGCTTGCAGATTATCTCAAGTGCGGAAACAAGGAGGCAGTTATACAATGCATCCGCAATTTCGTTTCCATAAACACGAGTGCCGTCCATCAGGCACTCCCGTTCTATGTGCTGAAAGACCTGCGGCTGGTGGCCGGGATGCACGCCGCGAAGGAGTACAGCGTGGGGATGGCATTGCAGTTCCCCGACCTGCCCTCGCTGAAAAGCGAGAGCGCCATACGGCAGGCGGTCGGCTTCCTGAAGGCGGCAAAGCATGTCATCAAGGACGGGAAAGATCAGATGGCACCTCTTATCGAGAGTGACGAGAACCGAGACCTGTACCGGACACTGGCAGCGGAAATCAGAGAAATCGCTGCCGATGATGAAGCGGAAACTGTGGCCGGATAGGGCAAAACGAGCCGTTTTACATGGACATGCAGACTTGAATTGTCATGACAATTTAAGACAAATTATTATATATCAATCCGTTTCAATTCGCATATACTTTTGCACCGTCAATCCTCTTCCCGGGGATAGGCGGTGCTTCTCTTTTACAAGCCATCGGAAGCGGGGCATCAGGGAACTTTTGAAGATGGTCATCACAAAATTCAAAACTGATATTTATGATTACCATAGAAAGTCTGGTTGAGCAGGGCGCGAACGTGAAACTGGAAGTCACGCCAGCTGACCTTAAGATGTTTGCCGAGGCCATCGTGCAGCGCACGATGGCGGCCCGGCAGGAAGAACTGAATGCGGAGATGCGGCGTGTGGCGGAAGAGACATGGCTCAACACAAGACAGGTGCGTGAGCTGCTGAACGTGTGCGAGGGGACGCTCAACCTGTGGGCAAAGCGGGGCTACCTCGTCCCCGTCAAGGTGGGCAACAAGAACATGTATGCCAGATCGGATGTCCGCCGTGTGCAGACGGGAGGCAAGTCCGAGAGTGTGACATCCTATTGCAAGAAGAAAAATGGCTGACATGACAAACACCCGACTTGAACTGTGCAACATGATCCGCATGGAGGCGGAGCATGTCAGTGATACAGGCTTCCCTCTGGATGTCTTTCCGCAGGCCGTGCAGTCCGTCATACTCGACATGGACCGGTACGAGAACTACAAGACAGAGTTCATAGCGACTGCCATGATTTCGGCTGTATCTGCGGCATTGGGCGGCACCTACCGTATCCGCATCAAAGGCGAATGGCAGAGCAATGCCGCCCTCTACATCATCCTCGTGGGCAGGCCAGGACTGGGCAAGACACCGCCGCTGGAGGCGGCATACCGTCCCATACGGAAACACGACTATGCCCTGTTCAAGGCATATGAGTCGGAGTTGGAGGCATGGAAAGCTGCCGGGGAAAACGGGAAGAAGCCCGTGCTGCGGCGTACCGTCGTGTCCGACTTCACCCCCGAATCGCTCCTGCTGACGCACAACAACAATCCCCGTAGCGTGGTCATCCTCGTGGACGAGATTATGGGGATGTTCAACTCTGCCAACCGCTATACCAACGGACAGCTCATAGAGCAGCTGCTCACGGCATGGAGCGGCGGGGCTCTGGATGTGACAAGGGTCGGCAACACTGTACCCGTACATATAGAACAGCCATGCATCAATATCGTCGGAACCACGCAGACCAAGCGTGTGCATGAACTGCTCACGAAAGGATTCGAGGAGAACGGACTGCTCGACCGTATCCTGTTCGTGCTGCCCAAATCCCGTGAAGTGTCAAAATGGACCGACTGGGATGATGACGGGGAGGACAGGGCATCTCTGGCAGCGGCACGCTGGGAGCAGATACTTGGCAAGGTACTCTCCCTGGACTATGACACGGGAGAGGAAGAAAGGAGGCCCCATGTGCTGTCCATGGACAAGGAGGCAAAAGAGTACTTCTTCTCATGGTGGAACAGGAAAGTGGAACGCATCAACCGGATAGAGGACGATGCCGAGGTGGACAGCCGTGAGATGAAGCATCCGGCGCAGGTGGCACGGCTGGCCCTGCTCATGCAGGTACTGCGGTATGCATCCGACGAGAGCCATCTGCAGTTTGTGGATCTGGCTTCCGTCAAAGCCGCCATCCGGCTGAACAGCTATTTCGAGGACTCGTACCGCCGTATCCGCTCGTTCGTGGCGGAAGACATGTGCGAGGAACCGCCCAAGGTGCTGCTCTCTCTGCTGCCGGACACGTTCGACACGAAGACGGCCATCGCCACAGGCAAGGAACAGCAGAATGTCAGCGAGCGCACGGTGATGAACTACCTCAAGGAGCTGTGCCGGAGCAGGCTGCTGCGGAAGTCCAAGGCCGGGCATTACGAGAAAATCATATATGATAAATCTGGATAATTTAATATGACAGACAATGAACCGTCACCCCCAGACTGCAACGGATGACCCCCTCGTTACAGCCTGCAGTCTTTGCAGTTTTGCAGTTTCAGGGTTCTAAAAACAGGTATTTCCTGCAAGACTGCAGGAACTGCAAACTGCAAATGACGGTTTCCACTTGCAGGAATCCACAAAAGAGAGCATCATGACCGAATACAGATTCCATCTTCAGAAATACCGTCCGGGCAGCAAGACCGTCTGTCCGGAGTGCGGCAGGAAAGCCTGCTTCACCCGTTATATCGACGAGGCGGGAGAGATTTCCTTCCCTGACAGCGTAGGCATGTGCGACCATATCAACAGTTGCGGTTACCACTACACACCGAAAGAATACTTCCGGGACAATCCGGCTGTCAAAGAAAGATTGAATGGGCAGGAAAGGTTTGGCGGCACACCGATAGCTGCAAGACCGCCAGCAAGAGCATTGCCCGAACAGAAACCACGGATTTCTTTTCTTCCCTCTGATTGGGTGGAGCAGTCCATGCGCAGGTACGACATCAACCCCTTGTACCGATACTTTACCAAAGTGATGGGCAAGGAGAATGTGGACAAGCTATTCAGCCTATACAGGGTCGGTACCTCAAGGAGGTGGGGCGGTGCGACCGTATTCTGGCAGATAGACCGGAACAGCAACGTGCGTGCGGGCAAGATCATGGGCTACGATGCCGTAACCGGACACCGTATCAAGGAGCCTTTTAACCAAGTCAGCTGGGTGCATTCCGTGAGGAAGGTGCAGGATTTCAGGATGAAGCAGTGCCTGTTCGGAGAACATCTGCTGTCGGACAACTCCGCCGTAATGTCTGCCAAACCTGTAGCCATTGTCGAGAGCGAGAAGACGGCACTGGTCGCCGCCCATTTCATCCCCGACTTCATCTGGCTTGCCACCGGAGGGATACACGGGTGCTTCAACGGCGAAGCGGTGCAGGCATTGGACGGACGGGAGGTGATTCTTTTCCCCGACCTTAAGGCAACGGAAGAATGGCGGCGATGGCTGCCGCTGCTGAAATCCATATGCAGGCGTGCCACATGTTCCGACCTGCTGGAAAGGATCGCGACCAATGAACAGCGCAGTCAGGGACTGGACATTGCCGACTTCCTGCTGATGGAGGACACGCCGCAGATGATCCTTCAACAGATGATAAAACGCAATCCCGCATTACAGTCCCTCATCGACACCTTCGGGCTCGAACTGGTGGATGCGAAAAAAACGGAATGACAGGAAGGCACCGGACAGCTTGCTGTCCCAAGGGAAAAGGGTTGTAAAATCCCGTAGCTTATTAGGGCATTTTCACCGCCTCCGCTTCGCGTCCGGCAGTCAAAAAGCCCATAAGCCGAGGGGCACCCATCAGGCTCCCTGGTATGCCTCCAACTGTATGAAGGGATTTTACAACAGAAATGACAACCATAAAACGAACAGATATGAGCAATACACAATACGCGGTTTGCCACTTGCAGCGTGGCAGCGGTAATGACAGCGGAATGTCATGCCATATAGAAAGGAAGGATACCAAGGGAAAAATTTATGTGCCGGTCAATGCCAATGCGGACCGGACACATCTCAACCGTGAGCTGGTCAGGTTCCCCGAGGGAGTTTCCAATCGTACCGAGGCGATACAGCACCGTATCGACACGGCCGGGCTGCGCCGCAAGGTCGGTAAGAACCAGACAAAAGCCATCCGTATCATCCTGACCGGAACGCATGAGCAGATGATGAAGATTGCCAATGACGGCAGACTGGACAACTGGATTGATGCCAATCTCAAATGGCTAAAGGGGACCTTCGGCGAAGAGAACCTTGTATCGTGCGTACTGCACATGGACGAGAAGACTCCCCATCTGCACGCCACCGTCGTTCCCATTGTAACCGGGGAGCGTATCCGCAGGAAGCGGGAGGGCGAGAAGAAATATGAGACGAAATCCGGTCCCCGTTTGTCAGCGGATGATGTGATGCGGCGCACCAAGCTTCATGAATACCAGAACAGTTACGCAGCGGCCATGAAGCCGTTCGGGTTGCAGCGTGGGATTGTCGGCTCCACCGCCAAGCATCAGGCGAACTCGGAATATTACAGGCAGCAGGTAATCCAATATGAAGAGGATATAACCAAGCTGCAGGCCGATGTGGAGAAAGCGCAGGAGGGCAGGAACACCATTCTTGCATGGTTCGGAAAGGGAGACCTTGCCAAGGCAAAGAAGGAACTCGCGGACAAGGACGGGCTGATTGCCGAACTCAATAAACAGATTAAGGCTCTTCAGGTAGAAAAGGCCCGGTTGCAGGAACAGCATAAATCAGAAATCGGGAAACTGAGAAACGGCTATCAAGCGGAGATAGACAAAGCCATCCGCAGGGCAGAAGCCGCCGAGCGGCAGTCAGAAGAGAAAGATGCCGTCATAGACAGGCAGCGGAAGCAGATAGGCCTGCTCGACCGTAAGGCAAACCCTCAGCGTTATAGCCTTTCATCCGGTGCCGAACTTGTGCGCATCAACGTGTCCAACTACCGAAATCCGTCGCTCCACATCTGGACACGTGTTGGAGAGGAACTCTATGAGGACACCAAATTCCAAATAGACTATGATGTGGCCCAAAGACATTTCAACGGACAAATCACGGACGAGGAATTTGTCAATGCCGTCTTCGAGCCGCAGGAACAGGTAAGCGGGGAGCAGGCCGAGCTGTTGGGAGCAGCTTTTACTCTTGCCGCTGGTGGTCCGGCAGAGGTTCACGTTGGTACTGGTGGAGGTGGTTCTTCTTCGGAACTTCCGTGGAATGATAAGAAATCCAGAGGATTGAAACGATAAAACTATCAATTCAATAGATATATCAGCAGAAAAATATCTACTTTTGTATTGGATATAAAAATATGACAATGAAATTATCAAAATTATATAGTAAGTCACTTTGGAAAGACAGTTTTTTATACGCAGTTAGTTTCATTGCTGCTATAGAAACTATTTGTGCTATCGCTAATTTTAGCATTACAGATATTTGTAATATACAGAAGTGGTGGGAAAAAGGCTTGGTGATTGTGGGTGTATTTCTATTATTTTGGATTATAATATCTGTAATAAAGGCATTTAGAGCAGACCATTCCATCACTTTAAAAATAAAAGGAATCAATGTTAAAATTGAAGAAGGAGATATATTTGAGTCAACAGATTGGAAATTAATTCCTTTTAATGAATTCTTTGACACCACCGTGGATGATGTTGTAATTGCCAAAAATTCGTTGAATGGAAAATTCATAGAGAAATTACAAGATATTGATGATTTGAAGCGACAAATTAACGAAGCAGAAGATGTACCTGGAATGGAAAGAAAAACAAAAGCAGGTAAAATTTGTTATCCACTTGGACGAATCATTATATATCGAGATTATTTGTTATTAGCATTTTCTCATTTTGAGAATAATCAGGCAAAACTATCTCATAACGATTATGAAATTTGTCTTAGAGCGATGTGGAATGAAATAAGCAGGGTCTATGCAAATAAACCCATTGCCATACCTTTGCTTGGGGGAGGAATAACACGCATTACGGATAAAAATGACTTTAATTTGCTTCGTTGCATTCTTTGTACACTTAAAACATCGAATGCTCCAATATATCAACCGATAACAGTTGTGTTGACACGAGAATCTATTGATAACATTAATTTGTATGATATTAAAAAAATATTTTAATCATGTATTACAGGACAAGAACTTACATCGCCGGAGATTGGGATCATGATAAAGATGCCGTTGAAGCATTACACCGATGGAATGATAGTTCCCAATACGGCCTTTCATTTTCAGACGCTCATGAGTTAAAGCAGGCAAGGGATACAAGTCTAAATTGCTCGATTAAAAGGTCATTGGCTGAGAGATTGGATGCATCCAAAACATTTATCCTTATCGTTGGTGACCATACAAAAGAATTAAAAGCTGGAGGATGTCAATATTGTGGCAGTTATAACAGCTATTGGGGAACTTGTGGCAGAGGACATACAGTAGATACTCGAAGTTATATTGATTTCGAATGTGAGAAAGCAATTCGAGATGGCTTAAAGATAATAGTCCTATATAAATCAACCTTCGTCAATAGGGACAAATGCCCAGAAGTAATCAGATGGAAAGGTATTCATGTTCCGATGGAAAAATGGTTTGGGAACAACTTGTATTGGGATTATGTTTCTGTAAAAAACGCCATCGAACAATAAACAGATATTGCCCCGTAAATTAATATCCTATGGGGCAATATCTTGCTTAGTTAATTACCATGTTATAATTTCATCTACAATCTCCTGTTGTTCTGCACTACTACGACGTAGATAGATCCGGGTGGTTTCTATGCTTTCATGTCCCATGAGGTCGGCAAGCAGAGATATATCATTGAACTTCTCCAAAAAATTCTTGGCAAACCGATGACGGAAAGAGTGAGGATAAACGACTTTCTCATTCATACCGTATTTTGTGGCATAGTTCTTCAACTGTTGGGCAATACCTCTTGTAGTGATACGCTCTCCGAAACGATTGAGGAAAAGGTAACCACTTGTGCGGTTGGTCCTGATTAGCCATTCGGCTGTTTCTTTGCGTAATGTCTTTGGAATATAAATTCGGCGTATTTTACCTCCTTTGGTGTAAATATCGTAATACCCAATCTGCACATGCTCTACCTTTATTTGTATCAACTCACTGACTCTTGCGCCAGTTGCAGCGAGGAAACGCACTACAAAATACCATGTTAGATTATCTTCTCTTTTCAGTTTGTTTTTTAGGAAGATATAGTCAGCATTACTGATCACATTTTCCAAATATGAACGCTGTTGCACCTTGACCGATTTTAATCGCAAGCGTGGCTTCTTTATGCACTCAAGGTATTTATTCATAGCCTGTATGCGCAGATTTACAGTCTTTGGCTTGAAGGTTTCGATGAGATACGTTTTGTAGATGAGCAAATTTCGCTTGTTCAATTCCCTATGCCTGGAATAATACTCCTTGATGGCATAAAGATAAGCATTAATAGTATTTTCCGCCATATTCCCTTGACGCAAATACAATTCAAAATCTTCGTTGTTCATATTCTCTACATTATTAGTTAAACAAATTGTTATCACTAATAATGTAGAGAGTGGTTAGTGTTTTGAGTTCCTATTATGAGAAGTTTCTCGCCACAGGGGAGGTGAAGTGCATTGACGAGGAGATTCCGTTTGAAATTCCAAGCAGTTGGGAATGGGAACGCTGGGGAAATATCTCTCAATCTATTCAATATGGTTATAATGCTCCAGCCTTAGAAAATGGCGATATAAGGATGGTTCGTATAAGCGACATTCAAGCCAACAAGGTGTTATGGGAAAATGTACCATTTTGTTTGATTAATGCAAGTGAAATAGAAACATATCTTTTGAAAGTAAATGACATTCTATTTGCCAGAACCGGTGGTACTGTGGGAAAGTCCTTTTTAGTGGAAGAAGTACCAGTGAAAGCGATATATGCAGGCTATTTGATTAGAACAAGGTATAGCTCTTTGCTCTGTCCTTATTATATGAAGGCTTTTATGGAGAGTCAATTATATTGGGAACAGTTAAAGAATGGTACAATAGCAACAGCACAACCTAACTGTAATGGGAAAACACTAGGCAAAATGCTATTGCCAATCCCTCCAATAAATGAACAAGAACGAATTGTGGAAAAATTACGCAATGTATCTTTTCTCATAGAACGCTATGGGAAAAGCCAAGACTCTCTTAACCAATTGAATGAACAAGTTACGGAACAACTTAAAAAGTCCATTTTACAAGAAGCTATACAAGGAAGACTCGTTCCACAAATCGCTGAAGAAGGTACATCGCAAGAATTGCTTGAACAGATACGACAGGAGAAGCAAATACTTGTCAAAAAAGGCAAATTAAAGAAGTCTGCCCTCCATGATTCTGTTATTTTCAAAGGTGACGATAACAAGTACTGGGAGAAGATTGGCACATCAATAATTGACATTACTGAAGATATTCCGTTTGATATTCCTACCTCTTGGATGTGGTGTAGATTTGGGGATGTTGTTAATTTTATAACAGGAAAAACACCAGAAAGAGGCAATGCACTTTATTGGAGTGATGGTATTTACAATTGGGTCTCTATTGCTGACATGATTGCTGGAGGTGTTGTTTCCACCACAAAAGAAAGGGTGTCGTCAGTAGCGGCGGAAAATTGCTTTGGAAAGATTTCCCGCAAAGGGAGTCTAATTATGAGTTTTAAACTTACAGTCGGTCGCACCTCTATTTTAGGTGTTGATGCGTATCATAATGAGGCGATAATATCAATATACCCATACATTGACAGAAATGATATTTTTAGAAATTATCTTCTTCATGTTATGCCTCTTATTGCCAACATGGGAGATTCTAAGGATGTTATCAAGGGAAAAACCTTAAACAGCAAAAGTATTTCTAATCTCCTGTTGCCATTGCCGCCTTTGGCTGAACAACAACGCATAGTAACTAAAATAGAAGAATTAGCAAGTATTATGAGCAGATAAATGGGCAAGCCGTTCAGATAGAGTGTGATTATGACTTTCCCTATAGTTGGTCGCCTGCAAGATTATCCTCAATTTGTTCTCTCATTGATGGCGAAAAGAAAGAGGGACAGCAGTTGTGTCTTGATGCAAAATTTTTACGAGGCAAGAGTGCCGGAGAATATCAGCAAAGAGGCAAATTTGTCCACAAAGGAGATAATATCATCCTTGTGGATGGGGAGAACTCCGGCGAAGTTTTCACAGTGCCTTGCGATGGCTATATGGGCAGTACATTCAAACAGCTCTGGGTTAGTTCTGCTATGCACTTGCCTTATGTATTGAACTTTATCCTATTCTACAAGGAATTACTACGCAAATCAAAGCGAGGCGCAGCAATTCCACATCTTAACAAGGAGATATTTTATTCCCTCATTATAGGCATTCCTCCATATAGAGAGCAACAACGAATATCGGTACGGATAGACGAATTATCGCAATTGTTCAAATAGTTTCTCTATTTTGGAGACAATACGCTCCTGTTCTGCAAGTGGCGGTATAGGTACTAATGCCGTCACTAATCTTTCTTTACCAATGTTGTAGAATGCTTGTCCAGACTTGTTTGTTATGGACCTCATAAAATCAATGGCAGAGGGCGAACTCATAAATGCAAGGAGATATTTGGAAAGTGACTCGCCACCACCTAAAGGACGAATGATAAAGACGAATCCTCCTACAGTTGTGTGAGGCATATCCAATTCAACTATAGCCATCTTGCCTATATTTTCCAAACTCGTTACGGCCGGAGTAACTATATCGTTATGCTTTAATAATATATCCTCTTTTACTTTGGATTGAGGAATAAATATGTCATCTGGTTTCGTACATAGTTGAAATGGCTTGATATTGCCGCCACGAAGGACACGAATGCCACAATGTTCAGATTCCACTTCTTCCTTTTTGAAAGTCGCACCAGTGCATACGGAACAAAAGTTCTTCAGTCTTGTCCATATCCAGTTTTTCGGAATCTCAAATGGAATTTCATCAGTTATATCAATAATTTCTGTTCCTATCTGCTCATAATACTTGTTATCGTCACCTTTGAAGATGGCAGAATCGTTTAAAGCAGACTTTTTCAGTTTACCTTCTTTCACAAGGAGTTCTTTCTCTTTGCGAATCTCGGTAAGCAACTTTTCAGCGGTGCCTTCTTCTGGCTGCTGTGATACAAGTTTGCCTTGTATCGCTTCTTGGAGAATACTTTTACGAATAGAATCGGAAAGTTCTTCGTTTAGCTTATTGAGTTTTTCCTGTGTTTTTCCATATCCGTCTATATATGGCATTAATACCTTTGTCTTTTTAGCAATGCGGAACTGCTCCGAAATAGGAGGAAGTGGAACTAACAAAGACGTCATAGTTTCTGTGCTTACACGAGGCATTTTTACACCGAATGTAACAGAATTGATGTAGTCATCTACATATGGTGATTTCAAAAAGCTAACAATGTAATCTCTGCATATATCCCCATAGCAAGTGAAAGGTATTATTTCTGGAGTACAAATTCCTCCTTCTGGTGCAACAAGTATTTTTAATAAATATGGTCGGAGTTTGCTGTATAGGATGTCACCACGGTTAAAGATAGTCTTATCACCGATAGGTTTTCGTTCACCTACAGTCCTAATATTCAATAATCGACCTCCTTTTTCAATATCTTCCAAATCCAATCCCCATAGCTTAGAATCGGCTTTTGAGGCATTGATTTTTCTTTTTGTTTGAGCATAAGTTGAAATTTCTCCCAATCTGCACCATTCCCACCCTTGTGGAATTTCAAACGGAATCTCCTCGTCAATGCACTTCACCTCCCCTGTGGCGAGAAACTTCTCATAATAGGAATTGTCCTCACCGCGATAGATAATGGATTCGTTCTTGTCTTTTTTGATTTTCTTCTCTTTGACCAACCGAGCCTTTTCCTCCCTAATCCGTTCAAGAAGTACTGATGCGGGTTCGTCATTCGGATCTTGCGGTACAAGTTTTCCCTGTATCGCCCATTGAAGTATGCTGTTTTTAAGTTGTTTTCCGTTCATTTATTTGCCGTATTGAAATGTGAAACGCTGTCTCACATATTTATCATTCGGGATATTCGTCAAGAATCTTGTCAAGTTGAGCCTGCAATTCTTCCCTTTTTGGGAGATATAATTGGTACCTGGCAGCAAAAAGTTGATTCGTAATACCTTCGAGTGCATACTCCAACAGCAGCTCGTCTTTCTTTGCGCCCAATACAATTCCGATAGGAGGATTATCATCATTCTGACATATCTCTGTCTTGAAATAGTTCAGGTAAAGATTCATCTGACCTATGTCTCCATGCTTGATCTCACCCCGTTTTAAGTCTATCAGAACATAACATTTCAATATGCAATGATAGAATACCAAGTCCACCTTAAGCCGCCTGCTTCCAATGTGCATCACAAACTGGCGCCCCACGAAGGCAAACCCCCGTCCGAGTTCCAGTAAGAACTTTTCCATATTGGCCTTCAGAGCTGCTTCCAATTCACCTTCCTTGTACTGTTTCTTCTGCGGAAGTCCGGCAAATTCCAAGATAAAAGGATCCCTAATAATATCCTGTGGAGTAAGTACCTGATGCCCCTCGTTTGCCAAAGCCAATACTCCCTTCTTATCCGTACTCAAAGCAAGGCGTTGGAACAATGCACTTTTTATTTGCCGTTTCAGTTCCCGCACTTTCCAGCCTTGACGTATGGATTCCGTGAAGTAGAACTTCATTTCCAAAGGGTCATCACATTTCAATAACTCGAAATAATGACTCCATGTCAATTTGTGAGACAGTGTCTCACTTTTTGGGAAAGCGAGATATAGTTTACGCATATAGGTTAAATTGGACCGGCTGAACCCACGACCGCATCTTATTGTCAAGTCCTTTGATAGATTTACGAGAAGTTGCTTGCCGTATTCGGCCCGAGCCATCCCTTTTTGCTCAAATTCAACAATATATTGTCCTGTCTTCCAGTTCGCATCAAGAAGGTGTGCATTTACGGCTGTTATGGCATCGGCCTTGGCTTCCGTCCACAAATCCGTAATATGGTTGACAAGTTCACTGTATGCCGGATCGTTATATTGCATTATCGTTGTTTCTGCATTCATCTTATTTGAATTATGATTTTTTGAAACAGTCTTGACTACTGAACTGTATTATTCCATTTGAGTATGGACACTCAAATAATGATTAAAAATCCGAATACTTATTCTTTTGCTCCATGAAAAAACGATAAAGTTTTTTTCCTATCTTATCTTTTGTAAATGTCCTCTCATGTTCTATGGGTATGGTCGACAGTCTTATTTTTGACACACCTTTTTGGAAAAAATCAAATTGCTCCGGACATATTCTAAATTGCGCAGTTGAATTGATTGAGGAAACAGGAATAACAATATTTCCTGAAATAATACCAGTCGATTCGGAGTCAGTATTGATAAGATTTCCTTTCAACTCAAGAATTTCATTGTCGAAATTTTTCACAAGCATTGTTGATTCTTTCATGAAATTCAAACGGTCTGATTCTACAATCGCAATAATGTAATATGTCGTGTCTTGTCGAGCCACACTATATGTCACACTGCACCCTTCAGCAGCGAATGGTTTATAAGTATAACTCACCGTTTGTGCATAACTCAAATGTCCGATAGAGAACATAATAAGTATAATAAGTATTTTAGTCCTCATGATTTTCAATATTAATTTTAATTCCCAAAATCTTTTGTATTTCAGCCAAAGTCTTGTCTATTTCATGGTCAAGAGCTGCCCGTTTTTTGTAATAGTCAGCCAGCAGTTCGGCTGGAGGCAAAATTTCTTCATCTTCTTTCGGAAATTTGCATAAGTCGAAATTGCAGTCAGAACCAATCAGGTCTTCGACTGAATAGCAGCGGGCTTTCTCGTTTCCTTCCTCAATAATGATTTCCTTACGGTTATCCCACCATTCTTTGATAGGATTACAATGCTCCAAACGCATCGGTTTTGTTTTGGAGAAATGCTTGTATCCCTCCGGCATATCCAAACGATAGAACCATGTCTCTTTGGTAGAGTAACCGACAGGTGAATCTTCTGCCTTTTCATTATTGAAGAACAGAATATTCGTTGCTATGCTGGTATAAGGCGAAAAAATGCTTCCTGGCAATCTAATGATTGTATGTAGATTAAAATCACGCAACAATTTTGTCTTTATGGCTATCTTGGTATTGTCCGCGCCAAACAGAAAACCATCGGGAACAATAACGGCTGCCCTGCCGTTTCTCTTCAAGCGATACATGATAAGCACCATGAACAAGTCGGCAGTTTCACTGCTTCGCATGTCAGAAGGAAAATGAGACTTGACATCGGCTTTTTCGTTCCCACCATATGGAGGATTCATGAGTACGACGTCAAATCTATCCTCTTCCGTATAGTTGAGAACATCTTTAGTCAGTGAGTTGTCATGAAATACCAATGGCTTATCTATGCCGTGGAGTAAGAGATTAGTCACACACAGCATATAAGGGAATTGTTTCTTTTCTATACCAAATACGGATTGATTAAACTTCTCCCTGTCTTCAGCAGTAACCACTCGCTTGTCAAGTTCTCCAAGCCAACTGGTAATAAAGCCACCAGTTCCACAAGCAAAATCCGCCATCTTCTCCCCAATCTGCGGCTTAATTATTTCCGCCATAAATTCAGTTAAAGCTCTCGGCGTATAAAACTCGCCGGAAGATCCGGCGGACTGCATTTCCTTGAGTATGTTTTCGTAAATTTCACCGAAAGCATGACTTTCTTCATAGTCGGCAAGATTGAGATCGTCAATTACATTCAGAACCTGTCGGAGTTGTACCCCATCTTTCATATATTGGTTGGCATCTTCAAAAACAGTTCTTACGATTGCTTGCCGGATAGGTGTGTCGGGAGTAATCTCTATCTTCTTGAGTTTATCAAATACCACATTATTGACAAATGATAGCAGGTCATCTCCCGTCAGGGCATGCCCGCTTCCATCATCGTGAGCCCAATTACGCCAACGGCATTCTTCAGGAATAATGGATTTATAATCATCCTCCATTTCCCAGTCATTCTCTTTCTCGTCATAAACTTTAAGAAAGAGCATCCATGCCATCTGCTCTATGCGCTGTGCATCACCATTGATACCGGCATCATTGCGCATTATATTGCGTATCCGTTTTACGAAATTCGACAAACTCATATTTTACTTTTCTTTTTATGCTACATTATATATCAGTTGAGTCAGATTGTTTACTGCATTAAGGTAACCTTGCTTGCCGCCAAACAGTCTGGCAATGTTTGCAGGGGAGCCAAATCTTCTGAATGGATCGTTTTTCAAAACCGAAAGATTCTCCAGTTCAGAAATACCCTCGTCCATATATTTGTCAAGCAGAGCTTCAAGCACGAGTCTGGCTTGCTCTCCATATTTACTAAAGACATCTCGTTTCTTTACTTGCTCTGCTCGTTCTCGTCTTGTCAAGGTCTTCTTTCCGTATGCAATATGACAGATAAAGTCAAAGTCATCCACATCATCCATATTCCGGTCATGCTTCAGAACCGCAAGGTCAATACCGGCTTCTTTAAGCATTTCCGCTATCTCGCTTTTCCTTTTTAGGGCATTCCACTTAGAGGTAAAGGTTTCTATTGTTGCATATGTGTCAATAATATTCTTCTTAGTATAATCTGTGATGCTTTCTGTACGAAGTAGTTTCCCGTTCGTATCATAAACGGAAACCACTTTATTGATTACTTTTACTTCACAACCATTTTTATCCACAATTGGTTTTGGTCGTGGCACCGGTGTCGGGCACTCACAAGGATTTTTGCCACAGACGGGACATACCGAAGGTGGAGTAGGTTTTGGACAGACACAAGGATTTTTGCCGCAAACAGAACATGGCTTCGGAGGATAATCTGGATCAATCTCTATCGGGCCATCCCAATCCGGATCAGCAAAAAGGCGTGTCACATTGCGAAAGTCCATTACTACAAAATGCGTTTTCCCTTCTTTTTCACGAATGCGGGTGCCTCGTCCTATAATCTGCTTGAACTCTGTCATTGAGCCGATCTGTTGGTCGAGGACTATGAGTTTGACCATTTTACAGTCAACACCAGTTGATAGTAATTTACTGGTCGTAGCTATTACCGGATATTTTGATGCAACAGAAATAAAATAATCCAGTTTCCCTTTGCCATATTCATCGCTGCCAGTAATGCGGACTACATAGTCGGGATTCTTTTTGCACATATCTGCATTGGCATTGACCAGTGCGATTCGCATTCTCTCCGCATGCGCCTCGTCAGCACAAAATACAATGGTTTTTGCCATACGATCTGTGCTTTTGAGATAGTTGGTTATTTCTTGTGCTACTTCCCGATGGCGATCTTCAATCACGATGTTATAGTCGTAGTCACTGTTGTTGTATATCCTGTCTTCGATTTCGTTGCCGTAAATATCCTTTTGGCCTTTGATTGGTCTCCACTCATCCCCGATGTTTGTTGAAATATTTATGACTTTAAACGGAGCAAGGAAGCCATCTTCTATCCCGTTTTTCAAACTATATGTATAAACAGGCTCACCAAAATATCCAATGCTTGATTGATAACGTGTTTCTTTTGGCGTTGCAGTCATTCCGATGTGTGATGCAGAGGAAAAATAATCCAGTATGGTGCGCCAGTTGCTGTCATCTTTTGCACTTCCTCTATGACACTCGTCAATGATTACGAGATCAAAATAATCCGGATTAGGGAAAAGCTCTCGATAGTTTTTTGTATCATTTTGTCCGATAAGTTGCTGGTAAAGTGCAAAATACACTTGATGAGAAAGCAATTCCTTCAATTTGTCCTTGTCCTTGGAATAATCTATTTTATGGATTACTTTTTCCAAAGGCTTGAAATCTTGTTCAATGGATTGATCTACCAATATATTGCGGTCGGCCAGATAAAGAACTTTTTTCTTTAATCCACTCTTAAGCAGTCTCCAGACTATTTGAAACGCAGTGTATGTCTTACCTGTACCGGTAGCCATCACAAGTAAAATACGGTTTTGCCCTTTTGCAATGGCGTTGATAGTACGATTTATAGCATTAAGTTGATAATATCTTGGAGGGAAAATATTTTGTCCGCTACACAATGGCTGGTTAATGACAGCTTCCTCCTGTTCATTAAGCCCGTTTCCTTCGTTTATCTCTTCTTTATACCGTTCAATCAATTCTTCGCGGGTCGGAAATTCATCCATACCGAAACATCGTTCCTGTCCGGTTAGAAAATCATGCTCGGCAAAACCCTCTCCATTAGAACTGAACGCAAATTTGACATCGAGCATTTTTGCGTATTCCATCGCTTGTTGTAAACCATAGGAAACAGTATGCTTGGCATCCTTTGCTTCAATAATAGCGATTGGCGTAGCTTTATTCACATAAAGCACATAGTCAGCGAACTTTGGTTTTTCACGATGCACAATATTGCCATGCAAGCTGATTTTACCATCGGTAAATTTCACTTGTTGTTCCATGAAAATACTATCTTTTGTCCATCCCTTGCTTGTGATGGCTTCGTTGATATAGCGGAACTTTACATCTTCCTCTGATAATTCATGACTGATGCCCATGTTCATATAATATTTTATTATCGGAAGTTCAACTCATCAAAACTCGGAGTTCAATATTCGGTTATCTATATCATTGGCGTTCTTTCTCGTCAGTTATCAAATCTTTCAAATCTACTTGAAGTATCTTTGAAATCGCTAAAAGTGTTTCCAAATCCGGCTGGTACCTGTTGCAAGCGTAACTATTGATTGTACTGAAACTCTTGCCAACTTGTTTTGCAAGCCAAGTTTGTGATATACCTTTTTGCTCAAGAATATCTTTTATCCTGTTCAACTTCATACCACTCTGAATTTTGCTACAAAATTACGCTAAATTTTGCGATATTAGGGCACTTTCGACGAACAAAATTGCTTTCATGCAAAAGAACACACTTTTTGAACAGAAAAATGGGTTGATAGCATGTACTGTTTTCTTAGAAAAACTTATAAATTGCGGGAACTTTGTGGTATCAAATTACAGAAATATAATATGTATAGTTTTGATAATCAGAAAAATATGTAGTTCTATTCGATTCAAGCGTGGAACTGCAATGCCACGTTCTAAGTCGGAGGTCGTAGGAATAACCTTTATTCAGAGATATGGTAATAGCAGCCCACGCTATATGCGTGAGAACCATTACGCCTTTCTCTCTGAATAGTCTTGAATTTCCTACGTTCCCGACTTTGAGATAAGCATAACGCTTCTTTATTTCTAATATGTCTTGGAAAGGGATGATACACCCGATCCAAGTGTAAAAATAATAAATATCTGCAAGAATCGCTTATCCAAAGAAAATTTTTTGCTTTGCGGGTAAAATTAGCAACTCTCCCCCTTCCCTTTACAGCAGAATTAGTCGATATACGGTCTGGCTCAATGGTTTGAATTGTTTTTTAAACTATTCTGCAATGAGCTTTCGACTAATAGCAAGCACTAACTATACCTCCTCTGTCAGTTGTCGTTCGCACATCCTCCAACATCATCCCCCATTTCATAAAAGAGAATAAATGTAAACTATACTTGTATTATTGTAAAATATACTTTACATTTGTCTTGTCAATAATAATCACCTAAAAATTAGGACGACTATGAAAACAACTCTTTTACTGCCCAACGGTTTTAAGAAAATCGGCTGGGCGATCTTCGTTCCCGCATTTCTGCTCGGCTGCTCGATCTGCTTCTTCGGCGAAAATTTCGACCGCTGGCTTTTCCGCGAAACGGTAATGAACAACATCGCCATCATCGGCACGGTCGTCGGCGCCCTTTTCATCGGCTTCTCGCGCGAAAAAATCGAAGACGAAATGATTCAGCACATTCGGCTCAACGCTCTGATGGCTGCCATGTGGATCAACTACCTGCTTCTGATCGTCGTGTCTCTGTCGATCTACAACATCAACTACCTTACGGTAATGGCCTGCGGCATGGCCACTCCGCTGGTCATCTTCCTGCTCGTCTATCACTTCAATCTTTACAGACTGAACCGCAACCTGCACCATGAAAAATAACATCCGTGTCCAACGAGCCGTCGTCCGCCTCACCCAACAGCAATTGGCCGAACAGGTCGGCGTCAGCCGCCAAACGATCAATGCCATCGAAAGCGGCAAGTTCATCCCCTCGACCCTGCTCGCACTCAAGATCGCACGTACCTTCCGGCAACCGGTCGAAGCGATCTTCCAACTCGAAGAGGAAGATTAGAACCGGTGCAACAAGCACGACAAAGGGCAGCCCCGATCGAGGCTGCCCTTTATACTACGGAATATTATTCGTTTAGTATTCGATCTTGCTCCGACGAACATACCCTTCATAC
>ERZ791907.681-NODE-681-length-31246-cov-17.208169_pt1 | contig 31246 bp, 26 predicted proteins | sample MGYA00510145_ERZ791907 | MGnify/ENA primary metagenome ERZ791907 (study PRJEB30046, sample SAMN00792089) | human gut metagenome | study: EMG produced TPA metagenomics assembly of the A metagenome-wide association study of gut microbiota in type 2... | reverse complement strand
TTCGTTCAAATCGCATGCATCTTCACGTGGCTAAAATAGTGTCAACAGGCTCTAGGTAGTTGTTTTCGCTGGCTAAAGTAGTAATATAGAATTTTTCATCATATTGCCTTCGTGTTGCTTTAAAAGGTCCGTAGTATTTTTCATTATAAAAAAGAACTACCATTTCGCCGTTAGTAATGTTTGTCTCAAGAAGATTAATATTACCACTTATAAAGGTTTTATCTGAGATGCTATCTGTTTCGCTGTGAACTACTTTATATATTTCACACTCGTCAGCATAACGAATAATATCATCTAACTTTTTGCCACATTGAACTAAACGTTGCAAATCAAGCTTGACCTGATAGGTTGAATTTTCATTAGACTCTAAATCATAATTATCAATTTCTATTACATATACATTGTTAACATACTGGTCTTCGTCATTATCCGTGGTTATTCCATCAAGAAATGATGCTGCTCCGCCTGAATAAGGATTATATGCAAGATTTATTCCTCCGTTTGTAGGATAATCAGATCTGAGTTTGTCAGCAGGTATTTCTATAAGCTTACCATCAGTCAGTTCATATTGTGGGAAGAAATTATAAAATGTATTTCTTTTCTCTATTCGTCCTAATAATTTCATAGTATGCACCTCGTCATTATTTACATCAGTTGATGGTGTTTCAGTTCCATCTGAAGATATACTTGTATCCATTTCTGATACGGGCTCATTATTCAAGACGGTGGATTTTGAGCTATCAATTTTTTTATCATTAAGGATATAATCAAATGTCTCAGAGTCTACAAATGAGTCGAAATATCTATCATTATTGGATGAACTGTCATCTCCGCTTTCGTAACACCACCTGAAAAAGAAAATTGCAATGTATAATTTATTGTCCTCATTAATGCTTGTTATAATATCATCATAACTGGAAGTATTGAGTGATAATGAAATTCGATCTTTAATTGTTTCAAATGCTGTGTCAATGAATAGTTCTCTACATTCACGTGACATGAGCATTTTAACTTTTTCTTTTGATGATTTTATCTTGTTTAGTTTCCGTTCTATCTTTCTATTATGGATGTTATCAATGATTTCTTCAAGCAAAGGAGCGGGTAAAGATTGGTAAAACGTTATTACTTTTATAAATCTCTTTTCTTTATCAAGCATATGAACTCGCCTCACTGTATATATAATAAAGAATAATACTATTAAATTATAACACTTTCAGAAGCAAAAGTCAACATAATTCTGTTTGAATTGACATATTCTATGCTTTTATATTGATTTTAATAATTTGCGACTTTTTATGTGATAGCCTACAAATTGTAAATGTTTTTCTTATACTTTTATTTTAAATATCTGTTTTTGACGGTAAGATGGTTATATAGATTATGCTTTGAATTATCAAACTTTTCAAGATCTTCTGTATTGCGATGATATTCATTCGTTTTAACTTCTTAAAATTCATTTTGTGTCCTTATAAATTTCTATTTCACGAACAATGTGAATTAGTGTTTTAATAGGTGTATTTTACTTGACAAAGACAAATAAGAATTTATCGATAAATCACATAACGATAATGTGGCATATCCACGCATCTATAATGCTTTATCCATGTATCCATTATTTTCATTCCGTTTCTTACGGATACATTTTGAGATGCTATATTCGTATCTCTGATAATAGAACATACTTCCGTTGCATTCAATACTTCAAACGCATACTTTTTACAAGCTTTTGCCGCCTCAGTGGCATACCCATTATGCCAGTATGACCGCTCAAAAAGATAACCTATTTCAAGTACCTCAGAATCTTTCCATGGTTGCCTTCAAAACAACTGCCCATAAACCAAAACTCCATTTTTGATAACGGTCAATTGCCTGTCAAGCCATTCATGGGCTTCATCGTCACTAAATGCACCCTCATATGCGTAGATTGTATCTTTATCTTGCAAGATTTTACACAAAGACTCAAAATCATTTTGATTCATCTCACGCAGATATAATCGTTCAGTTTCAAGTATCATATTTATCTCTTTAACTTAAATCCCAATTTATATGTTTGATTGTTATACTCAGTTTCCTTATTATACCATATTCCAAAACCGAAAAACAAGAATCGATTCCACAAAAAACAACAGGAGAGCCACTCAAGCTCTCCTGTTATCCTTTTTATTTCTTAAAACAAATCTGCCATACTGTTCATGACGTCACGCATATGGTCAAGAGAGGTGTGACAATACAAATCCATGGTGATCTGCACCTGACTATGTCCCAGAATATCGCTGAGGGTTTTTACATTTACCCCACGTTCAATGGCACGGGTGGCAAATGTATGACGCAGAGCATGGAAGTTCACATGATCGATTCCGGCAACTTGGAGCAGGTAGTTCAGCACATCGCGCATATGGCTTGGCTCTACACATCCGCCCATAGGTGATGCAAAGAGATAGCCGTTATCCATATAACAGCCGCAGCACATGGCTTTCTCCTGATCCTGGATCTGCACCTTGTACTCCATAAGCTTTGCAAATACATTGTTGGGAATGGGAATCTCTCGGAAACCGCTTTGCGTTTTTACAGATGCCTCTATGATGTGGGTACAGTGTCCATAGGAAAGGTTGTCGTCCCGTTCTGCCTGGCTCTTTTTGATTCGTTGCAAGGTACGACTGATTTTCACTGTCTGTTTCTGAAAGTTGATGTCCGACCACTTGAGGGCACAGAGTTCTCCGATGCGAAGTCCGGTGGCAAGGTCAAAGAGGATTGCCATGCCCAGACGGTGCATTCCAATGACCGACAGCAGCCGGCGTTCTTCTTCCAGAGACAGCACACGCATTTCGTTCTGTTCTCTGCGTGGCAGTGTCGTGCCGTCTGTTGGATTGACTGCGATCATACCATTGATGCGAGCCTGCTCCATTGCCTTGTGGAACATATTGTGCATATTTCGCAAGGTCTTCGGGGATAAGCCGCCGCCTCTCTTGCTGCCCGACTGGAACTTCTGATTGTAGAATTCCTGCACCATTGGCGTGGTGATCCGTTGAATGGGATAGCCGCCCAGACTGGGATTGATATGGTTGTAAATGTAGCCCTCGTAGCTGATATATGTGGAAGGCTTGATGGCGTTCTTTGCATAGGTTTGCAGCCATTGTGTCATCCAGTCATCGAGCCGGTACTGGGAGGGTGCAACGTAAGTGCCGGATTGTTTCTTTACCAGAATATCTCGTATTTTGTCTGCCACTTCTTTTCGGGTTTTGCCATAGACAGAGCGCTGAATCTGTCTTCCGGCATCGTTGTAGCCGTCTGTGTAACGACCTTCCCAAGTCCCGTTGGCACGTTTGCGAATGGAACCTTCGTTATTTGCATTTTTTCTGCTCATGAAACACGCCCCTTTACAGTACTTTTCCAGTCGTCTGATTGATCCACTGAAGAAACTGTTCACGCTGTATCTTGTAGCATCGTTTGATCTGAATGGATGGGAAATCTTTCGATCGCATCAACTCATATGTCATGCTGGGGGAGATGTTCAGATAGCCTGCAACGTCATTCGTCGATAACACTAGAGGCAGTTCTTCGTTGTTTTTGTAAACCGGTAAATCTTCTTTTTTCATGGGAAATACCACCTTTCTTTTTTTATGGAGATGTTAGGTCGATTGTATTTTTTTAATTTTACATTCGGAAAAAAGAAACTATTTTCCATGTGGGAAAGCGGTTCCTTTTTGTCAGCGGTGTGTGATTTGTCCTATTCGCAGCAAAACTCCTCTTCGCACCGAACCGCACAAAGCGTCTCCAAAAGCAAGTTGCTGTCACACAGCATCTCTTCGATCTCATCAGTGGAATAACCATAGTCCAACAACAAGAGAACATCTTCTTCTGTCACGCCGTAGCAATTGCACATCTCCAACAGCAACTCCTCCTGCTGGGTATAGTACTCTTCCTCCAACTCGTCATACCAGTTATACCACTTGCCGAATCGAAAATTTTCCTTCACCTCAAAGGTAGAGCAGGTCAGAAAGCCATAGCGGTCGATCTTCAAAATCGTGCCCTCTTCCACATGCAACACTTCAAACCGATACTTGTGGAAACCAGACTTCTGCAACGCCCTTTTCAGAATGCTTTCGGTCGAGGCGTAAACGTAAAGCCCCAGCTGTGCAAAGTGGAGCAGGCACATGGGATTGCTGCCCTTGACGATGTAGAGCGTGTTGTTTTCATCCAGAGCTGTAAAACAGAAACTGCCCTGCACAGATTCTGCCATGCTCTTGAGCGAGCCGAAATCCAACTTGCCCTGCTGTTCCAATAACTGCACCGCAACATAACTGTCAGTTTCAATTTGCGTATTCGGCAAGTGCTTTTCTGTTCTGAGTTCCTTGTCGTTGTATAGCACACCGTTATGGGCAAAGGCAAAATTGACATCGGCATGACCATAGAACGGGTGGTTGTTGTAGTTGAACTTTTCGTTTCCCTGGGTGGTCATTCTGGTGTGTCCCATGACTGCCCTTGTACCGTTGGGTGCATTAAAGCGAATCTTGTGGGCAGGCTTTGGTCTTTTGTAGATAGTGACCTTACCGTCTTTCACATAGGCAATGCCAGACGCATCTGTTCCTCGTTCCTCTGCCGAATTTGCCAGAGCCTGTGTCAGCTTTTTCAGCAACTTGTCCGACACGATGCCCTTGTAGTCCAGCCATCCAAATAATGCACACATCTCAATATTCCTCCGTTTCTTCCACTCTGTCGTTGATGTACAACTGACGCTCTTTCAAGTACTGAATCAATTCTGGCTCTGTGATGTCTGCCACAAAGTCAGACCACGATAACTTCGCAATGGAATCGTCCGTGTTGTACATAGCAGCATCACAGATATGGTTAACCAGCTGAATGGTCGCAATGAACGTGTTGTACTTCAAAGTGCCACGAAACAAGCGAAATTCCACGGTGTGATAGTTGCAAAGGTTCACGGCAGCATATCGACCGTTTCCACCCTTTTTTGCCTTGTCCATGATCGCTTTCGGGGTATGTTCATAGCCGTATCTTGCCGCCCAACGATTCATGGTGTATTCGGAACGGCGGCTGAATTTCAACAATTCATTCCAATGATGTTCCACAAAATACAGGATTCTGGAGATCACCTCGTCCTGTTCTTCCTGGTTGTCGGAAAAGGCGTTGCGGTTCACATGGAGATGCAAGCCGCAGGTGTTTGTCTGATGCGAACGGTAACCTTGATGGATTGCACGGTGCATAATATCTTCCCACGGGAACTCGTTAATGTGATAGTCCATGGTGCAAGGGTGGGAGACCAATTCCATGCCATCGTCCAGCGAGCCGTCTGTTTTGATGTAGAGCAGATCTGCATGGGCGTTTGCAATGTCCAGCAGTTCTTCCGCAAAGTCATCATCTCTGCCTGCTCCGTCAATTTCCAGTTCGATGCCAAAGTAACGATTGCCTTCGCCGTAGAAAATAGGATTCGGTTTGTAGCCGTACTCGTGAATCAAGTTGCTTTCCTCTCGCTCGTCCTCGTAGCAGTCACGGCAGTATGTTTCACCGTCCAGATAGTAAGCATCGTCCTCATGTAGTAACGCATCACAACAGCTGCATCTGGTGTAGCTGTGATGGTAGCAATGGCTGCACAGCGTAATATCATTGTCGCCATAGACATCCTCGTCCCAGATGCGTTCCCCACAGCATTCACAGGTGGTAGTATGATTTTCCAGACAGTCAGAACAGATAATTTGACCGTTCCACTCGGTGTAATCATCATCGTCAATAAGGCATCCGCAGCACTCACAATACAAGGTTTCTTCGGTTGTTTTTACTTCTTCGCTCATTTGAAATTCCTCCGTAAAATGAAAATAGCCCTACCGATTTTCTTCGGTAGGGCTTTGTGTTTGGGTTTAGTATTCTTCTGCTAAAAGCATGGTGGAGTGGTCGGTGTCGTCAATGACGTAGACCTTTGCGGTAATGGGTTTCTCTGTAGAAATTTGATATTCCTTGCTGTACTCCGGCTGTTCGGAAAAGTGGTGGATGTGCTGTTTTCCGTTAGCCACATCAAGCTTGAACACCTGGAAATAATCTCGTTCTTCTGGCAGATTATCAATACAATGCCACAGAAACAATTGCAGCTCTATTGGTATTTCTGCCTGTACGCCTCTGGTCAAAAATCGCTTGTTCTGGAACATCTTTTTCCCTCCTTTCGCTGGTTTGTTATGTCCCTATGTTCCGCCCGAAGGCGGTTTTTCTATGCGGTCGACATGATCGTATCATCAGTACCTGGCACAGATTCACCATAATGATATACAACTGAAAAATGAGAATATGACAAATTTCCTTGAAAGAACAGGTGGTTTATGGTATAATAAGGATAGATTCAAAGTATCGGAGGGAGAACGATGAGTACAGAGAAACCACAAATAATAATTACCAATTCAAATGGTCAAGAACAATCAGATTCATATCAAAATAGTATTTTTGAAAATGTGTCAGAGCAGCAAGAAAAATTGTTTTGTCGAGTTACGTCTTCAGATAATCAACCTAAAAATCAACAACCTAATGTAGAAGCAATACCACAGCAAGAAATGCAATATCAAGAGTGCAACGAAAATATGCAAGATCCGTATTTGTCATCTGTATCTCCAAATGTAATGCCGCAGCAAGGTTCATATAATGTGCCGGCTTATCAAACAGGGCCGTCATCGATGATATCAGCCCCAAATGCAATGCCACAGCAAGGTACATATAATATACCTCAAACTGTGTCAGCTCCTCAGAACATAGTGCAGCCGGCAATGTCAAATTCCAATACGCAGCAGCAAGGAGAACAGAAACAAACATATCGTCATACCTATTGTCCAGTCGTGATGGAAGATTGCAATGCGTGTTTAACGTATATTGCTCAGGCAAATGTCAGTGCAGACAGCCGTTTTTCTGTAAACAGAGAAATGCTTGCTTCTATGATCTGCAAAAACGAACTAAAATCCAACACAACTGAAATTGCTCGTTTGTACATCAATACGGCACAGGATTATGGTACAAAGTACAGAGTAGACGTAGAATATATGGATGCAGAATATCACAGACAGCATCAAATCGTGTTTTTGGATAAGGAAGACTGTACACAGGGACGTATTGTGCAGGTGTTCAAGAAAAATGGAATTTGTTGTTTTAATACCAATCTTTCTCAAAAGAAAATCAGCGATTATCTGTACGACAGAATTCAGGCAAGGCTGCAAAATGAGAAGCATGAACTGCCCACACACAGTGGATTTCAGGAGATAGACGGCAGCTATTGTTTTGTGACCAGTGAGTATTGTGATAAAGAGAAACTTCCAAGAATTACGGAGAAAACCTTTCTGGTTTCCAATCAACTGTACTCAGAAACCGCAGAGTTCCAATTTTACCAACTTGCACAACAGCATTCTTCTGTAAAACAGTTTTTGCTTTTGAATATGCTGCGGATCATTGGACTATTGTCTACACCGTGGATGGAATGTGGAATTCGATGGAGCAGAGTAGTATTTCTCTGCGGTTCCGGAGAAAAGCTGTCCAGATACCTTCAAATTTATGAAAGAGGCCGTGAAATTCAAAGACCGCATTCTGTGAACGTCAAAAAGGAAGAACTGGAGTCTTATTTTAGGGACGAAAAAGATACTGTCGTTATGTTAGAAGATTCTGCTCTTGCTTCGGATTATTTGAAGAAAAACGGCGTGAATGCAGTTGCCTATCTGAACAACGAAATATTTGACCGTATGAATAGCTGCTCTATGGATTACAACTATCTGACTGTGGTATTTTCGGAACGGCTTGGGCAGCTGATGCCTCATGAAAAAGGCCTGGTGTTGCCTTATCAGAATTTTTCTGTACAGTCGGAGATTTCATGGAGAACACTGTTTTCGGTGCTGTACTATTTGGACAAGAAAATTGTTGAGTATATGTGCAGTGACATTCAGGATTATCGGCAGTTTGTCCGTTCATGCAGTGAAAACTATGCTGCCTTTGCAAAAAGCAATTCTGTTGATGGCAATGTTTTTTCCTGCCTGATGATGGCATACGATGTCATTGTCAAGCAGTATCAAAGCGTAGAACAATTGGTGTCTCGTGTAGAAATGCAGGAATATCTGTTTACAGTGATTCAGGAATCAGAACGCTCTTATAATGGCGGGAGTATTGCAGAGGAGTTTCAGGAAAAGCTCAATACAATGCTGGTAAATCGGGAATTGGAATTAGTTGAAAACTCCTGTCTGAACCAGTGTTATGGAACGTCTGGAACAGTACCGATTTTGTATCATGACGAAAATTGGCTGTATTTTCCCGCAGAGACTTTTGAATATCTGGCCTCGAAAGTGACTCTTGCCAATTGTGTAGGAAATGTACGAAAAGCACTGAAGGAAAAAGGCTGGCTACAGATGTCGGAGAACATGACCTATAAGGCAACGCTGTATGATACCCGGTACAACGGAAAGGTCAATGTAACTGCTGTCAGCGATACGATTCTCTCAGATGCAGCAGCTCAAATGCAGCTGGGCGGTATGTTTAACTTTACACCATACAGTGCAGAGGATGCAGGAAAACGAATTTTGTTGGGGAAAGACGAGAAAGACCGGAATGTCTACTGGAGCATTCAGCATAAGGATCTAATCAATCGGCATATGCTGGTGAACGGAACTTCTGGCTCTGGAAAAACAACCGCAGTGAATCAAATCGTAAAGGAACTGTTCCGACAAGGACATCATATCGTATACCTGGATTTTAGTCATAGCTGTACCCCAAAACAACTTGCAAGTCATGGCATAGAGGAAACATTTCAAAAAGACAATATTTTGAGATCTCGGCTTGAGTCCGTTTTGGAAAATCCAGAGGAATTGACGAGTGCATTGGAGATCGTGCAGGAAGAAAATTCGATTCTGTTGTTTGAAACAGAAACCTACAGCGATGAAGTGGAATCGTTTCTGACGCTACTATACGAGACGATTTTGGCAAGAGAAGAACTGGAGATTTTTCTGGTGATCGATGAGGTGCATGAACTGAACTATGCCAAGGGAAGTCCGCTGTACCACATTATGGAAATTGGTAGAAGAAACGGCATCTCTCTGATCAGTATTTTTCAGGGACCGCACCAAACAAAGCCTAAGCAATACAGTATGATGAACCAATCAGATATAAAGTTAATATTCAAACTAACAGATCGTAAGGATGCAGAAGACGTTGCAAAGTCAGACGAACTGAAGCCGCCTGGAAAGTTTATTGAGAAGATCCGAAAGCTTGCAAAGCACCATTGTCTTGTCATCGGAAACCTGGAAGACAGCGACGGAGAGCTTGAAAATGACCGGTTTGTAGAGGTAGCAGTACCAGAGATCTAAATGTGAGGAGATGTCGTGGAACATCTCCTTTTTTGTTGGAATTATCAAAAAAATAAAAAATAGTTCCAGAAAGCAAAAATGAGATTGGAATATATTCTTTGAATCACGGTATATACCATGAAATATATGATTTGAATTTTGAAAACTGGAACTGAAAAAATGATTTTATAGAAAACACGAACACGCAAGCAGTTGGATAGTATATAGCATAAGCGTGAGATACTTGACAGCAGGGGAGAAGGAAGATGACACTTTATGAACCGTTGTTCTTGATTTTGTGGATTGATTCCGATGTGTTTTGCTTGCGAACATTGGTGTCTGTTTTCAGTTTTACTGCCTGCTCTATGTTGTCTGTTCTACGATCTCTCATATCTATTTTTATTCATATTTTATTGGAAGAGGTATCTTGTATCCAGGTGATAAACGGAAGAAGACGGCTTACAAAAAGAGTCTGTACACTTTTTCATGATTTCGAATAGAAACGATTTGCGGAAATTTCACTCGTGTCAGACTGCTTGTTGAGATGGTTACAGGAGCTGTTTTTGAATCGGTATCGTTGCTGGATGCGATTGCAGAGACCGTATGTTTGACATAACAGGTTCGGGTACTTCAAAGCTGGAAGTCTCTCTATACCAAACCGAAACTATGGTGAAAAATGCACAATCCCCTAATATATATTAGGGAAATGTGCAAAAATCCCCATGTTCCAGAATTGAGTCACCGGTTACAATATGATTGCCTGAGAAACCGGAAATCTCGCAAACACCTTTACCGTGCAGGGATACCGCAGAAGTCTTGCTCTGCCGATTGCTTGTTCCAGATGTGATTCCAGCATCCACAGGTGAATCTTGCGGAGGGTATCTGATGAAAAGGTTTTAATTCTGAAATCATAGCCGTTGTAACTGGTTCTCATGGACTGCATGGGATACGTCTCTGCCCGCATTCCAGCCGCCATGCCGTAGAGAATGTACACCACATCAGAAATATTGGGGAGACCGATCACGGAGATGTTTTTCCCTTCCAGACAGTTCAGTCCCTCGATTGCACCATAGTGATACTTGGTGTGAAATGCGTTCTCCGCACATAGAAAGGTGATAACGGCATCACTGTCCAATCCCTTTTTCATCTTGTCGATCATTCCATCCTGTGCCAGTGCATATCTGCTGTAGGTAGATGATGTGTCCAGTTCCAGTCTGCCTTGATATGCTGCCATCTTGCATGGATAATCATATACATCTGCCATGGTGTACATCCGGTAAATATCTGCCTGTGCAGTAGCCGATAGAATAACTGCCTTCTCACAGGACAAACTCTTTCTTACTACAAAGCTTGTGTTTATTCCATCGTTATGGACGTATCTGGAACTGCACAATGCCGAGATGTCGCCTTCGATGGATTCGAAGATCTGAAAACGTTCCATTTCCACATCAAATGCAGGACATTCTTCTTTGGTGAATTTCTGATAGTCTCTGGTCAGGAGAACCTTCTGGAGCTTTTCATAAACCGGTGCGGACAGGAACGGCTCGTGCATCACACGCAGGATGTCTTCGTTGGAGATGGATTTTACCGATACCATAGCACGTAGAATATCCTCGTCTATGAGAACCGTTCTGCCTTGAAACAAACTGCTGCTCTTGTTTTCCAGCAGAATTCGTTCGTGAGTTGTAATGATGTTCCCGTCATAGGTCTTAATGGCTGCGAGATCATCAAGGTAATTTCGAATCGCTGCTGTTTCTGTATCTGATGCTGATTTGCTGTATTCTGTCAGATAGTTTCCCACATATGCACCTGCTCCGATGCGGTACAGATGCTCTAACTCACCCTTTAATTCATCTGAAAAGCAGGGTAATTCCGGCGTACAGCGAATGTCCTTTACCCCAAGGCAAAGGGCTTTGGCATAGATCTCAGCTTTTAACTGATGTGTCGGAACAGCGATCAGGAACTTTTCATTCGGATGTGTCTGGATGTATTTCAAGTAGAGGCTGGTCTTGCCGATGCCTGTCTGTGCTTTAAGGATATGCAAGCCAGTTTCTTGAGAACGGATGGCTTTCAGGAACTGGTTTCCCAGATCAAGTTCTGCTTCTTCGATAGAAACATACTCCTGCTTTTGTATCGGCAGAATCGTGCTGTGTCCCGGCTTAGCGGTCAGAACCATGTTTTTGGCATGGAGGCAGTCTTTCTCATAAGGGCAGGTATGACAGCTGGCGGGCTGATAATCCATTTCTATGAGCATATGCAGAATCTGTCCCCAGTTTCGTTGGTGATAGGATTCATGGCCTGCGTTCTGTTCAGATTGCAGAATATGCAGGAACTGTGTTTTTCCTTTTTCAATATTGATCAGGTTGGTTGCAATGTGAAGCAGTTCTGGATAGTAGTAATATTCTGAACCATCAAAAAAGTCTCTGTAAAGCCGGCATCTGTCATACAACGTGTTCCAGTCCAGATTTCGTGTTACTTGTCTTCTGCCGTTTTTGGGCTTGTCAGAGGCATGAGAACGGGCAGTCTGAGGACTTGATTCTGAAATAAAACTGCCTTGATCTGTTGTAACGGGGTGATTCTTTTCAAAGCGAATATGATTGGCAGCGTAGAATTTTTGCAGCTCTCTGGTATAGTGCTTGTTGTCATATTTGTCAGCCATATATGCAGCGAGGGCGAGGATGATCTCTCCCTGTGAAATTTCGTGCGGCTCATCTGCAAGATATCGCAGACCTTTGCCGCCAAAAAACAACCGTGCAGAATCTTTGCAGGCCTCATCGCAGTTTTCGAATATTTTCATAAAGATGCTTACCACAGATCTTGCGGTAAATGAATCTGTAATTTTATGCTGCAACGCAAAGACGACTCGGAATTTTTCATGTTCTGCTGTATCGGAAAATGTCCGGTATGCAAAAAGTATTTTCAGGTGATAGTGTTCTGCTTTCTGCTGTATGATATGGAACGGAACGCCATTGTCAAAGTCAAGACCGATCAACTGCTGGGATTTGAAATTCTCTGCTTTGCGTTTGCCGTGATATACAGCAGGGCAAAAAGAGCAACCAGCTTCTCCTACGGCATGTGCAAGCTCTTTGTAGTTCATCTGTGTTTCTGCTAGATGATTACTGATGTTTCCAATCTCTGTACCGGTCGGTTTTGTTGTATGCATTGTGTCATGAAAGGATATATTGTATTGATACATCACAAGATCAACTCCTATCTGATTTTATAGAATAGTTCAGATCGTGTTATTTTTGATTTTGATGCAACATATCTATAAATCTCTTTGCAGGTTTGAGTGTAATAATAACCTGCCTTCTTGAAAAAACAAGCATTTCAAAATGAGGAGAGGTGATGAAACAGACAGAAATAAAAACGATGTAAAAAGCAAGGCAAATAGAGAAAAGGCAAACTTCGAATATCAGTGATTTAGAATACAGAGAGTGGCTGAACCATAGAGGAGAGCAGAAATGCGGGACATATGGTTCAGCCGGGGTGTTTGGGACAGCTGCTTTCTGCCCAGACATTCCCTCTGGAAAAACGCCAAGTCCCTCACTCCTCTAAGGCACCTGCACGGCAGCAGTGCAGGCAAAGAAAAGCCCGAAAGCATTTGTTTGCTTTCGGGTAGTCTTTCGTTAGGATTCCATTTTGTGTGCGATGTAATCTGTGATGGATTTTGCCGGAACTTTGTAGCGGTTGCCTTCCAGAAAACCTTTCAGATCACCTGATTTTATGAGCTTGTAGAATGTACTTCGTCCGATTTTCAGGACATCCATAACTTCTTCTCGTGTAAGGATCTCTTCGTCTGTAAAACTATGGTTCATAAGAACGACCTCCTGTTATTTTGAATCAATATATCGCTGTAATTCTTCGCCGCTGATAATGGTTTTTCTGGGGCTGATTTTCTTTGCGACCAGTGCTTTGGTGTGTATCAGCTTGTACACAGTATCCACGCTGACATTCAGCACAAAAGCAGTTTCTTTTACTGTGAGAAATTGTTTGAGTACTTCTAAATGAAAATACGGCATAAATGACACCTCCTTGATTTATTATGAATATGTTCGTATTTTTCAAGGGCATTTTGTGCTTTTTTCGTTTGTGCCTATGGAAGTGCGGGTTCTTTCATTTGTTGTTGCAGGCTTTGGAGGGCTTTATGGGATTTTTGTGGATTGTTTTGTGTAGGGGATAAGAGGCAATAGAGGATGTTGGGTATCTTTTTTATGGGAAAATGCTTTTTAGATTGTGGTGAAAACCAAGTACAAGACAATAAAAACAACAAGAGGAGCAGGCGTAAAAACCTGCTCCTCGTTTTGCATCTATTCCGTTTTTTTACTTGGTGATATTGGTAACAATGGTTGTGCGAACTCCGTTTTTGCTGTTGCTTTGTATGGTGTAGGGGAGGGAAAGTGAAGACAGAAATGCGTTCAGTTTTGCCTCCGGAAAGAATCTGCTTGTGTCTTTCCACTTATCGTCCAGAATTCTGCCGTACACAAGCTTATGCAGATTGTTGATTTTCTGCTTTAGTGTTTGTAGTTGGTCAAAGGAACCGTTTTCGTCTGGAGAAATCAGTGCAAGGGGTGTAAGTGTTTCCAGATATGCAGCCAACTGAACTTTCGCCTCTTCTATGAGCTCTTGGAAAGTTTGCGGTGCGTTGATTTTAGGGACTGCAGCAGACGGTTCTTTTCCGGAAAGATGAGACAACAGAATTTTAATATATGATTGCTTGGGGTCAGTCTGCATTTTTTGCAGCAGATACAAAGAAAAGCAGATCTGATAATATGCGTGATAGCAGTCGGGAAGATTGAAGAATCTATTTGCGTCATTTTGCCCTGCATGGGCTTTTGCCATGACATTCAGACTCTGGTGAATACTCTCCTGAAGGAAATCCAGAACCTTTTCAGAGTTGGCATCTTCAAAATATACTCGAACGGTTTCATTCGGAGTACGTTGTTTGACCTGGAGCATTTGCTTTATAGAAGAAATCGATGCAAATGGGAGTACAATGTTTTTGAGTGTTGGGTCTGTGATAGAGAGATTGCTGCATAGTTTGGTTTCAACAATGAGAACACGGCAATTTGGTTTTTGTTGTTGTATCAGTTCCTCATAAGCAGCTGCATCTTCTTCGTACAGGAAGCAGGCATCGATATGACTTCCTTGGAGCTGAGCCTCTAGTCGAATACCGTCTACAGCAGTGTTGACAAAGACCAGCCATTTTTCATATGCTGATTTTTTCTGGATTTCCGGACAGATCGCAGTGAGATTTTCATACAAGACAGGCTCAAGAAAAGTGTAATCCATAGGAAGTGCCAAAAGCGTATTTGGATTCGGTGAAAACAGATTGATCTGCTGGGAAAAATCATAAAATTCTTCCATAGAGTCAGATAAAAATATTTTCGATGGATTCGGAAATGGATTTGGGAAATAATCTTTTAAAAACAAATCTGCAAAATAATTGAGGTTATCATCCCAAGAGTCATTTAATATACACGCAGCATCCAGGAAAAAGAGATATCTGGATTGTCCGCAGAAGAAGAAAAATGCCTGATCCCTATTTCTGCATTTTGCTGCCGCAACATCGTATGGAATCACCATTATATTCGATTCAGAATTTAAGAACTTATCGAGCGAATCGGATCCTGTAATTTCTGAAGGTGTTCTGTATTTCCTTCCAGAAAAGATGACAATTCGTTGGTTCGGATCATACGCTGAGAAATACTGAATCAATGTATCAAGAGTTTCTTTGGTTGAATCTGCGGAAAGAAAGACCTTTTCCTGTGGTTTCCAGCTGCTTACAATTTTTTCTGTTACAGCATCTTTAAAACTATGATATACGGTAGAATTATCGGTTGGAAAGGGAAAAACATCTCTGTTCGGGACTGCATTAAGAAACTCTGGATATGATGAGTAGTTTTTGGACTGTAGTCCTTTGTGAGAAAGCAGATGTTTAGAAATTGCTTTCCATGTTTCCTTGTCAGATGCAATGTCACAGAGATCAACTGCATTCGGATGAGATAAGTATTGATCGATCCAACCATAGATCGGTGGCGTGGTATACATTTTATTGCTCCTTTTTTGTCAGTTTTCGTTGCTTCTGGGGTACGGTTTAATTTGGTCGGTGATGCCAAGCAGATAGTCCGTGCTGGTGTCGTAATATTCTGCAAGAAATATCAGCGATTCCAGCGGAATTTCTGTTGTGTGGGATTCATAGCGGGAGTAGGTCTGCTGGGAACATTTCAGAAGCTTTGCCATAGCAGCCTGAGACATATCCCTGTCCTCTCTCAAATCCCGCAAACGTAAGTGTAATTTCAAGAAAACTCACCTCGTAGTTTGGTATGTTTATTATACCATATTCAGAAAGTGCGTATTTGATTTTACTTGAAAAATGAGTAAAATAAATGTTTTGAAGCTTCCGAGAAAAGTTTAGGATATTGCCAAATGTTTTGCAAAATGAGATGAGCGTGGATTCGTAAATCGAATAGAGCAGGCAAAGTCCTGCTCTTCCTTTTGCATAAAAACGCAGAATCCTGCGGCAAATTTCTTGATTTGCCATTGCGAGTATGATATAATATGTACAAAAGGGCAAGATACATAAGTGTACCCATAACAGCAAAAAGGAGTACAATGAATGGACATTATCGCTTTGATCGGAGAAACCACAGAATACGACAAGAAACAGGCAGTCGAAGCCAAGAAACCGAAGAGCTGGTGTAAGAGCATCAGTGCCTTTGCAAACGGACGGGGCGGAAAGCTGATATTCGGGATTGCTGATGACAACACGATTATCGGACTGGAAAACGCTGAGAAAGATGCAGAAACCATCAGCGAACAAATAAAAGTGCACCTGAATCCAATCCCGGAATTTACACTTCGCTTTCAGAAGGTGGAAGGCAAAACGCTGATGATTGTGGAAGTTTATGCAGGTGAACAGACACCTTACTACTATTCTGGTGATGGAATGCTGACTGCATTTATCCGCATTGGAAATCAGAGCGTTCAGGCTACACCACAGCAGTTGAGTGAGCTTGTACTAAAAGGCAGCAATGCAACCTATGACAGTCTGCCGTCGAAGTATCAATTTGACGATATGGCATTTACCAAGTTGAAATCTGTATTCTATCAGCAGACCGGGCATTCCTTTGCAGAATCTGATTATGAGTCATTTGGATTAATCGACGAAAAAGGCAATCTCACCAATGCCGGAGCGTTGCTTGCAGATGAATCTCCCATAAAGCAATCCAGGTTGTTCTGCACACGTTGGAATGGACTGGATAAGGCTGACGGTGTGGTTGATGCAATAGACGATGCCGAAATTTCGGGCAGTATTATTATCTTGCTGCAAGAGGGTTTGGCATTTGTAAAACGTCATTCCCGCAAAATGTGGCAGAAAACAGCTGACGGCAGATTAGAAATGCCAGACTACCCAGAAAGAGCAGTTCTGGAGGGAATTGTCAATGCAATCATTCACCGTAACTATAATGAGATCGGCTCGGAGGTTCACATTGATATTTTTGACGATCGGCTTGAAATATACTCACCGGGCGGAATGTTTGACGGTACAAAGGTTCAGGACAGAGACTTGATGAATGTTCCGTCAAGGCGCAGAAATCCTGTGATTGCTGATGTTTTCAATCGCTTGAAGTACATGGATCGGCGTGGCAGCGGATTCAAAAAAATCCTCTCCGCTTATAAAACACTTCCGAACTATACAGAGGGGAAAAAGCCTGTTTTTACATCGGAATATGATTGTTTCTTTCTGACAATGTGGAATATGAATTATGGCGTGGTGGAGGATGTTGGAGTAGGAAACGGAGACACCCAAGAAAAAACCAAAGAAAAAGCCCAAGAAAAGACCAAAGAAAATCACAACGAAATTCAGGACAGAATTCTTAAACTAATGAAAGAAAATCCCCAGATTACAATCGCTAAAATATCCGAGAGCCTTGCAATAACTAATGATTCCGCTAGGTATCATGTTAAGAAGATGAAGAAAAACGGGGTGATTGAACATTGCGGTTCCACAAAGCGTGGGTACTGGAAGATAAAATAACAGAGATGCGAGAACGAACACGAGGTGAAACATATGAACCGCTGTTTTAACATTACCGGCTGTTGCAATCCACAAGAACACTACATGGTCAATCTGGACCACCGCCTTGCACAGATCAAAGAGATGGTAGACAAGGGGCAGTACTTTTGTATCAATCATGGACAACAGTATGGAAAGACCACGATATTGAAAGCCCTGCAAGCGTATCTAAAAGAGGAATATGCAGTTATCAGAATTGATTTTCAATTTATCAGCACACCAGAGTTTGCAACAGAAAGTGTCTTTGTTAAGACACTTGCACGGCTGCTCTGGAGTCGTTATCGCAGAGAAATGCCTGGCGAAATCGAAGAGCAGATCAAACAAATAAAGCAGAGTCTGAATCATACTGAAGTGGACTTATTTACTGTTCTAAGCAGATGGTGTGCAGTGTCATCAAAGCCAATTATACTGATAGTGGATGAAGCAGATCATCCTGGAAACAGTCAGACTTTTCTCGACTTTTTGGCACAGCTCAGAGGTCGTTTTCTTGCCCGAAACAAACGTCCGACATTTCGATCGGTTATTTTGTCAAGTGTTCATGATGTACGAAATCTCCGCCCACCCACGGAGGATAGATATGGTATTCCGTGGAATATTGCCTCTGCTTTTGAGATCGACATGAGTTTCAATGCGCATGACATTGCCGGAATGTTGACGGAATACGAGAATGACCATCATACTGGCATGGATATTCAGAAATTGTCCCAGTTGATCTACGATTATACTTCTGGTTATCCGGTGCTGGTGTCGATGATTTGCAAATACATGGACGAAAAATTCGGTTGGCAAACAGAAGGCGTTTCAGATGCTGTAAAGTTGATTCTAACGGAACATAACCCTTTATTTGAGACACTTATTTACACCTTTGAAAGCAGCCAGAATCTTTACGACTATTTGTATCAGATTTTGATTCTGGGCAAAAGGTTTCTCTATACACCAGATAATTCCATCACTCGTTTAGCAATGACGTATGATTTTTTGAAAGAAGAAAACGGTTGTGTTGCAGTTGCCAATCGTATCTTTGAAATGCGTCTTTACAATGCGATTCTGACATCAAATGAAATGCAAGAAACACCGATCTATAAAGCCGGTGAACGGGACAAAAACCAGTTTATTTAAGGCGATTAGTAGTATAGCAATCATAAACCTGCGTATTATCCTATTTTGAACAATGTGCAAACCTGCGCATTATCTCAAATGGTGCTGTTATGATACTAAAATGTATAACAAGCTGCTGACACTGAAAACCAAGTTGAACTGTGAAAGACTATTTTGTGAAGCACATGAACGATCATGACGGGTAAGCGTATTCCATCGAATCCATCAAAGTTATCTGTCTAATTCAAAAATCGATATAAAAAATGCAAAATCGCAAATTTGCATTGACTATTTCATATAAATGTGGTATAATAAATAACACAGGATAGGAGGCATCACGATGAATGGAGCAATTGTTAGGATAGAACAAGTTGAGATTCGGAATTTCAAGAATGTAGTACACGGAATCATTGGATTCAAAAATACACACAAATCGTACAAAGCAAGTGTGCTCGGACTTTATGGGCAGAACGGTTCCGGAAAGACAGCTTTGATCGATGTGATCGACATCTTGAAATATGTCTTGAGCGGACGTTCTGTGCCGACATCTTATGGTGCTTGTATTCATGTTGATGCAGACTATGCACAAATACAGTATAAACTGACAATGGAGAATGCCAAAGAACAAGTGAAATACGATGTGGTCTATCAGTTTAAGCTTCGCAAAGAATCCTTGTCACCGGATGAGATAACCGAAATGCAGCCAAAAGACACATTTCGTGTGGTGGTATTTGATGAGGTGCTGAGTACAGCTTACCAGGATGCAGCACAAAGCCAGCGGCTGCAGAAAATCATTGATACTAATGCAAAAGAAACTGCCTTTCTTCCAAAAGTAAAATACGATATTTTCACAGGCGGAAATAAAGCAGTTGCGACAGATCTATTGGTTGCCAAAAGAATGGCTGAGCAGACTGGTCGTTCCTTTATATTCTCCAAAGAGTGCCGCAAAATCTTTCATGAAAACTGCAAAGAGAAGCATCTGACATTTTTGATAGACCGTTTATCTGAATACGGAAAGTCGGAACTGTTTGTTATTGATACCAAGAATACAGCGATGATTAGCCTGAGCAATCTTCCGTTGGCGTTGAAATATCATGATGACCAGATCGGGGCTTTTGGTGAAGTCCCCATTCCGTTGTGGGATGCTGGTACAATTCCATCACAGGTGTTGGAACTCCTGCAAAAGGTAATTGCCAATATGAATATCGTTCTGGAACAATTGGTTCCAGGTTTGACAATCGGCGTTGTGAATTTCGGGGAGCAGCTGTTAGAAAGTGGTGCAAAAGCGAATCGAATCCAGCTGGTTTCTCTGAAAAACAAGAAGGCAATCCCACTTCGTTTTGAATCGGAGGGAATCAAAAAGATTATTTCAGTTTTGCAATTGCTGATCGTTGTCTATAACCAGCCGTCAATTACTGTTGCAATCGATGAACTGGATGCAGGCATTTTTGAATATCTGCTGGGTGAACTGCTCCGTATTATTTCAGAAAAGGGAAAGGGACAACTGATCTTTACTTCACATAATCTTCGACCGCTGGAAACCATAGACCGTGGATTTGTGGCGTTTACTACAGTGAATCCGGAAAATCGGTATATTCGAATGACAAATGTCAAGAATAGCAATAATCTGAGAGATTTCTACTATCGGGATATTACGTTGGGCGAGCAGAGTGAAACGGTGTACGATCCCACCAATAATTATGAGATCGCACTTGCATTCCGGGAGGCAGGTGAAAGCTATGCCCCGTAAAAAGGTTGTGTTTATCATTGTAGAAGGACCATCTGATCAAGAAGCACTTGGTGCAGTTTTAAGTAACTTATATCCTTCAGATCAGATTTACCTGCACATTGTACACGGTGATATTACCACAGCACGTAACATTACCGCCGACAAGATTGTTGCTGAAATCGGAAAAATGGTAAAACAGTATGCAGCTCAGAATCATTTCAAGAAAAGTGATTTTAAGGAGATCGTCCACATTACGGATACGGACGGGGCCTTTATCTCAGCAGAGAATGTAGTGGAGCTGCCAGAGCAGGATGTCAATGAAAAGGTTGTTTATACGACAACAGAGATTCAGGCAGAAAATGTGGAGAGCATCCGAAAGCGGAACGAGCAAAAGTCTTCTAATCTGAATAAACTGCTTGGCTGTTCTCAGATTTGGGATATACCGTATCATGTCTTTTATATGTCGTGCAATTTGGATCATGTACTTCACAATAAGCTTGGCAGTACAGATGAAGAAAAAGAACAAGATGCGTATGCGTTTGCAAAAAAATATCATAGAGCCACAAAGGATTTCTGTGACTTTATGATACATTCAGATTTTTCAGTGGTGGAAAATTATGATTATCGTTCTTCTTGGAATTATATCAAAGAGGAGCTGCATTCACTAGAGCGTCATTCTAATTTTGGGTTGTATCTGCAAGAAAATGAGAAGAGCAGTGATAAATTATTGTGATCTGGCATCAATATAAAAATAATTTTATATATATGAAAAGTTCATGATTTTATACACTTACGCATACCCTTATGAGATCATGAAACTTTATGAATGACTATATATATCAAAGAAATGGCATTTTCTATATTGTTGCAAATTATTGCAGATAAAATTAGAGGTAATGTCGGAACAGTTCTCGTTATTATCGATTCCATTGTTATAATTGTTGTTTTCCATTATTGCGTAAACAGCGGCTTGTGGTGTTGGTATCGGATAGCTTGTCTGATAACTTTCACATATTCGCTGTCGAGGATCGCTCGGAGCGAAGTAAGTGGGTATAAGCCGTGAAAGTATTTATTTATATCTGCGGAACCAGATGCATATTGATTTGATTGTAAAGAAATTCGCAGTAACTAATTAGGAGGGAATAAATTTGGGTGGAAAAGATGGATCCAGAGGATATCTATATCAAACATTTGCTTCCATTTTTCAAGCATTATGTCTAGATAATTGGGATAAGATATATGTCGAGTATAATTCTGAAAATGATAAAGTTGACATAGCTTTAGAAAGAAATGGAAATGCTGTTAAGAGTATCCAGGTGAAATCAAGCGTTAACTCTTTTGATCGTAGTGCCATAATTGAATGGACAAACGATTTGATTAAGGATGATATAGGTGCTACTGAGTGCGAGTTATTCTTAATAGGTCAATTAGCTCCAAGTGCAATTAAATTTAAGAATGCAATAGTTGTTTTGCAGGAAAATAATAATGATAAAACCAAGTTAGGAAACGAGTATTTGAAAGCTTTGTCGAACTTTGATATATCCATTATTAAGGGCAAAATTTTGAGAATTATGAACTACCCATTCGACTTGAGTATACTAACCGATTTATTGATAGCGTCTTTATTGAAGTACCTTTCAATAAAAGGGTTTGCTTTAATGTATGATCAGTTAGAATTAATTGCGAAAGCAATAGTAACAGATAATTTCCTTTCATCTATAAGCAATACTGGTATAGAAAAGTCCATATTTGATTCTCGAATTGAAGAATATGTACTGATGTTGAAGAATAGGTGTTTCGGTTTCAAGACAATTGGAATTGTTAGTTTTGAACGTGGTGCAGAATATTTGTCAGAGGCAACAGAAATAATTCTTTCGTTTAAAGAAAAATTCGATGGAAGAAAACTTAAGCCAGAATACGACTGGGATAGAGATATTTATCAAGAATTGGACACATTTTTGAAGAAAAATACTGATGTAAATTATAAATATCAGTTAATGTTGGAGGCACCATTATCAATTGCATTTGCTACTGGAAGAATACTTGATCCAAAATCTAGAATTTCTGCCTTCCCCAGCAACCCTGATCCGCTACACAAGTCAGAAATATGGAATATTGAAGATTCATACGATGCTACATTCATAGACTTTGATGTTAGAGACGAACGTATTGACATAAACGAATCTGATACTTGTCTTATCGTAAGTATCACTCGTAATATTGAAGATAATGTCAACGAATATATTTCAGACAGTGGACTTAAAATAGGAAGAATGATTACGCTTACTATTGGTGGAAAAGGTCCTTCTTTTGACTCTATACAAAATGCTGCTCATGCAAAAAATCTTGTTCAGCAGGTTGTAGAATCGCTTGCAAAACGAAGTACAGTAGAGAGAAGAGCCACTGTTCATATTTTTGTTTCAGCACCTAATGCTTTTATGTTTCTTCTTGGTCAAAGGTCACGGGGATTTGGAAATTGTGTTTTGTATGAATTTGATTTAGAGGCAAAAGATACTGGAACATATTCGCCATCATTTAAAAAATTACCGTAAAGGAGAAGATGATTATGGCAACAGCACCTACATACTTTTCTGATTTTTTGTCGAATATCCGTTTGTCTAGCAGTCAGATTAGTGATTTGAAAACAGGACATTCAACATTAAGAAAACGACTGTTGGCAGATGAAGAGTTAGCGCCAATAATCGTAAGCACATTTTTGCAAGGAAGCTACCGAAGATCAACTGCAGTAAAGCCGAAGAATGGCAACAAGTCTGATGTTGACATAATTGTTGTCACTAATCTTGATTCAGAAAATACTACGCCTGAAGAAGCATTGGATATGTTTATACCCTTTTTGGAGAAACATTATGAGGGAAAGTATCGAAAGCAAGGGCGTTCTCTTGGAATTAGTCTTAGTTACGTTGATCTTGATATAGTACCTACCTCTGCTCCCAGCGAGGCGGTTCAAGAAGAATTATGTTCTGAAGAATTGGTTAGTGAATCTTCCATTGAAGAATTCTCGGCATTTTTTACTGAATCTGACGAAAACGATTGGAAGGATGAGCCATTATTGATTCCTGACCGTGAAGCCGATACATGGGATAAAACGCACCCTCTTGAACAAATTAGATGGACTGTTGAAAAAAACAAGAGATGCAATGGTCATTATATAAATGTAGTAAAGGCTTTAAAATGGTGGAAAAAAGTAATGTGCCCTGACATGAAGCACCCCAAGAGTTACCCGCTTGAACACTTCATCGGAGAGTGTTGCCCAGATGATATAGAAAGCGTAGCTGAGGGTGTTGTATTAACACTTGAAAAAATTGCCAAGTATTATCCAACAAAACCTTTTCTTGCAGATAGGGGCGTTCCTGAACACAATGTTTTTGGTAGATTGTCAGAAGATGATTATAACGATTTTTATGAATCAGTATGTGATGCTGCTCAAAAAGCAAGAGATGCATATGATTGTGAAAATCTTCATGAAAGCGTTTTAAAATGGAGAAATCTATTTGGATCAATGTTTCCTGAACCTCTAACAAAAGAAAATAGTTCTGTAAATGGTTTTAGTAAACGTACAAAACAAACAACTGAAATTCCAAGAGGTCGATTTGCATAGATGAATGAAGATGAAGTTATTCAGCGACTGAAAACAGCTCGAAGAGAACTTGATAATTTATACCCTGTAGTACAAATGATAGATGACTGGCAATTTGATAGAGAAAATAAATTGTGGTATTATCATATGTTAATAACTATTAAAACAGAGAATAGATATTTTCCAATTGCATCACAATGGTATGTTGTGGTAGAATCTATATATCCTCAAGGTAAAGTGAAAATATATCCTGACATTGAGAACAGTATTACAACAACATTGTATCATCAATCAAATAACTATTCCATCAATAAAAATGGGTTATGGCGAAATGGTGCATTATGTGTTGATGTCAATACCTTGTCTTCTCTTAATCCAGAGCCATTTTCTGTTGATGGTAGGATGCTGTTTCATGTACAGAGAGCTGTTGAATGGCTATATTCTGCTGCTAATGACTGTTTAGTCAATAGTAATGAGTTATTTGAACTGCCAGAGTTTAATGATAACATTTTTCTCAAATGTCAATTTGCTTTTTCTGAAGATATTGTGACATTTATGCAATGGGAGGATACAGATTGCAAATATGGTATAGTTGATATTGATTGTTATAAATCAAACCCTACTGTCTTTTATGCTAGAACATTTTATTCGATGGATAATAAGCCCATTCTTTATTCGCATTGGGGAACAGCATTAGAAAAAGAAAATACTGAGAGGGTAAGTAAGTCTCCATGGATTTTATTAAAAAGTGTTCCTACTCTATATGATTGGCAAGTTCCCGAGACATGGGGAGAACTACAGGAAGTATGTAAAGCTCAAGGCTATGATATTAAAGTAATACTCAGAGAAAGCACAAAATATTTACGTGATGGTATGCCTCACCTATTCTTGTTGGGGTTTCCTATACCAAAATATTGGTTTAAGGAAAATAAGATTATTTACTGGAAAGCATTTCTTCTGCCAACATTGTCGTATGGTCATCAAGTTCCCAAAGGTTTTAGAAAGAATGAAAAAGGTTACTGGTACAGAGATATCACTGAAGTTTTTAAGCCTCATAGACGAATAGATTGGATCTTATCTGAGAATTGGAATCAAGAAGAAATATCTCAACGAGGTAAAATGCCTAAAACAATGCAAAGAAAAAGAATTCTTTTGATTGGTGCTGGTTGTGTTGGGTCTTCCATTGCAGAAATAATGGTTAGATCTGGAATATATAATCTTTCAATAGCTGACAGTGATATATTTAAAGTGGGGAATTTATCAAGACATACACTTGATCTTAGTTCTATTGGCAGTAACAAATGTTATTCTCTATGCTCACATTTGAATACTATCATGCCTCATGCTGAAGTTAAGCCAATTAGCAACCAACTATCGTTGACTGTTGAAAATGATATGCCACATACGAACATAGACATAGAAAAATATGATATAATTATTGATTGTACTGGCGAAGATAGTGTTTTGAATACGCTCAGTAGCATTGAATTGAAACGTCCTCATTTTCTGATATCGGTATCTGTAGGATTTGGTGCAAAAAATCTTTATATCAATATGCAAAATAATAATTTTTACAATTTTAACAAATTCTATGAGTTTATTACACCATATACTAAAGCTGATTTGCAAGGGATTGACGAAAATAGTTTACCCAGAGATGGTATGGGATGCTGGCATCCAACGTTTCCTGCTCGCAGTGATGATATATGGATGGCAGCTTCTATCGCTGTAAAGGATATTGAGAAATATATTGATAAGGGAAAAATAAAACAAGTATCTTTGATATATAAGCAGAAAGAGAGTGATTATTACGAAGGGTACTCCCTAATTGATAAATGTGAGAGTGATTGAATTGGTGTTTTGTAATTCTGATATAAATTTACAGATTGAATTGTCAAGTGAACAGCTTGATCTTTTACACAAATTATGTGAAGAATCAAATCCATATGAAACGGGTGGAATCGTAATTGGTAGATACTCAGATAATGGAGTGACTGCCTTTATTTTTGAAATCACTAATTCTCCCGATGATTCGATTAGGGAAATGACATCTTTTAAAAGAGGTATCAATGGATTGCAAAAAAGGCTTGATAAATTGTGGAAAGATAACCTTTATTATTTAGGTGAGTGGCATTATCATCCGAATTCATTGCCAATTCCAAGTCACTCTGATATTGAACAAATGATTTCACTTTCGCATAATATAAAACTTAATTGTCCCGAACCGATTTTAATAATAATCGGTGAAGGTAACAATAATTGGTTGTTAAATGCTATGGTTATTGTAAACGATAAAATATTTTATTTTGATGAATCAAGATAAAGTGGAGAAGTTGTGAAAACTAATTCTAAATCATTCGTCCACTCCATGCAAAAGCTGTATGCAAATGTATTTTGCTTGTTCATGTTCTTCCCAGTCAGTGGATGTCATCTGTTCAAGGAAATGAACTTTAGTTCCAAACTCACACTTGTCGTTGCGCACGGTAGTGACTTTGTGTGACTTCGACCTTGTTAATTCAGGTATTATCGACATAGCAGTAATTTCCAATAATTTTATTGTGATCATGTTATAACTGATATGGTATTAAGAATTCAGATGTGTGGAAGAATCATAACTATTTTTGTGCAAGACACAGCAATCCCGACATCTTCCCCAGTGTAAAAACTGAGTCACTTGACTTTTTTACGATCATGCAGTATAATAATGATAAACTTGCGCATGATACTGATGTGGAACAGAAGTAATCATGCGTATTATCCAAAAAGGTGTTTGTTATGATACTAAGACGTAAAATGTACAACAAGCTGCTGACACTGAAAAACGATCTGAACGGTAAGAAAGCATTCCTGATAGAGGGTGCAAGACGTATCGGCAAATCGACGATATGTGAGGAATTTGGCAGAAATGAATACAAAAGCTATATCCTGATCGACTTTGCCAAGTGTTCAAATGAGGTGAAGGACTATTTTGTGAAGCACATGAATGATTTGGACACCTTCTTTATGCTGTTGTCCACATACTACGGCGTGAAACTGTATGAGCGTGAGTCGCTCATCATCTTTGACGAAGTGCAGATGTACCCGAAAGCAAGAGAGTGTGTCAAGTACCTTGTTGCCGACGGCAGATATGATTATATCGAGACAGGCTCACTGATCTCTATAAAGGAAAATGTCAAAGACATTGTCATTCCTTCGGAAGAGCGTCACCTGAGTATGTACCCTCTTGATTTTGAGGAATTCTGTAATGCCTTGGGCGAGGAACAGATCATCGACTATATCCGCAAGTGCTTTGCCGACAAAGTTCCCCTAGAGAACGAATTGCATCACAAGGCGATGTTGCTGTTCAAGCAGTATATGCTTGTGGGCGGTATGCCGCAAAGCGTGATTGCTTTCCTTGAAAGCAGAAAAGATTTCGATAAAGCCGATATCGAAAAGCGTGATATTCTTGCACTTTATCGCAGTGATATTATGAAGATAGATGCAAGATACAGGAGCAAAGTTCTCACCATATTCGATCAGATACCCGGTCTGCTTTCTCAGCACGAAAAGCGTGTGGTTTTTAGTGATGTATCAGCAAAAAGTACAGCAGATCAATATGAGGAGACTTTCTTCTGGCTTTCTGACTCGATGATATCGAACGAGTGCTTTCTATGTAACGATCCGAATATCGGACTTTCGATCAACGAGAACAGAGCCTATGTAAAGTGCTATCTCGGTGACACGGGACTGCTGGTCAGCCATGCCTTCGATGAGAATGAACTGCTCGAAGATGAGGTATACAAGCAGATATTCGGTGACAAGCTGAATATGAACGAGGGTATGCTCTATGAGAATGTCATCGCTCAGATGCTGACCGCTAACGGGCATAAGCTGTACTTCTACACACGGTACAATGTCGAAAAGCATCGTAATGATATCGAGATAGACTTTCTCATATCCAATAACAGTAAATTGAAATACAAGATGTTCCCGGTAGAGGTTAAGTCGAGTAAGAGATATTCCATCGAATCGCTCAAACGTTTTAAGGAAAAGTACAAGGCAAGGATAGGTGAATGCTATGTAATCCATCCACGAAATCTCAGTTTCAAGGATGACATTATCTGTATACCGCCTTACATGACGATTTGTCTGTAAAAAGTCTATGCAGTAATCAAACTATACAGCTTGTTTTATGCTTTTAGATATATAATCTCTCCACAATATCCCTCATAGCATTGTAGACATATTCAAGTGTTAATGTTGTCTGTAAGAGGGTATGATTTCGTACCCTTATGCATACCCTTATGAGATTATGAAACTTTATGAATGACTATATATATCAAAGAATGGCATGAAAAAGCACTGTTTTTCCTTGTTTTTCGTTATGAAAAAGAACGAAAAGCAGTGTTTTATAAATCTCATAACCCGAAGGTCGTCAGTTCAAATCTGGCTCCCGCAACCATAACTGCACTGCACAAATGATACAATTGTGCAGTGCTTTCTTTTTGGAAAAACGCCGAAAATGCGTGATTTTTTCGGCTTTATCAAGTACAAATAGCCTGCTGGGGAGCGTTTTCCCAGCAGGCTGTTTGCATTTCTGAAACAACAAAAAAACGATAGGGTAAAATAAAACGGTAGGTCGGGGCTATCGTTTTGTTGTTAAATTGGCGGTATTTCTGCACTTTTTCTTTGTGTACTTATCATTCGCTATATGATGAGTAATCTAATGTGTCATCGAATGATTCTATGTCTGTTTCTGGCGTTATTTTCGAGCAGTATCGCTTCCCTGCCCGTTTCTTTTCTCCATTTTCGTCTATTACTACATTACTTCTTCGTTGCCGTTCGGATTGGACTGCATCAAAAATTTCTTTTGATATGATCTCAGGGTGCAGCTGCTCTGCAAGATACTGATCTTTCTCTCCACAGTTGTTTCTCCGCTTTCGATTTGGGAATCCATCTGTATAGGTCTTTTTCAGCAGCACATTTCCGATATACTTTTCATTGGTTAGAATTTTTACAACTGTCTGTGTGCACCATTTTTTCTTTCCTGATGGCGTTTGAATTTGCCGATTCTCCAGTTCTTTTATGATAGAAAGAATACTTCCGCCACGAAGATAGAAATCAAAAATCAAACGAACAACTTCTGCTTCTTCCGGACAGATTTCTAAAATACCGTCCTCATTTTTTCTGTATCCAAAGCATCTCCTGTTATAAAGAAGTGAAGTTCCATTTTGCATTCGCTTTTCAATGCCCCATCGAATATTCTCACTGCGGTTATAGCTTTCTTCCTGTGCGTAGGCTTCAATTAAAGTGACAAGAAATTCACTTTCACATTTTGAAGTGTCAATTTCTTCGTTCTCAAATATAATTCTGGCTCCAATGGCATTGAGTTCTCGAATCAGACGGATTGTTTCAGCAGTATTCCGTCCAAATCTGCTGACGCTTTTTGTTAGAATGGTATCAACGTTTCCGGACCTGCAGTCTTTCAATAATCTCTGTAATTCTGGTCTGTTGTCATTTAATCCAGTATGAAAATCCAGATAAATATCAATCAGTATCCATCCTCTGCTGTGCAGAACTGTTCTTGTGAGATGAGATGCTTGGGCAGACATACTGCGAAGCTGCTCTGGCTGATTTGTACTTACTCTGCAATAAACACCAACTTTAGATAATCGTGGTAATTCATGGCGAACTGGAATCTTCGTTACGTTTCTTTCATCCACGCTGTTTTTTCTCCTTTGTCTATTTTCAGTTCCCTGAATAGACTCATTATAGCACACCATTTGGGAAAGAACAAGGGCAAATCTGCGTAAAATCTCTGTGGATTAGTCTACTTTCAAAAAAATTGTATCATTTGTAAAGTACGTCTAAAAAGCCCGTAATTTCGATGATTTTGTATTATTTGTAGCGTAGGTTACACACCACATAACTGCACTGCACAAATGATACAATTGTGCAGTGCTTTCTTTTTGAAAAAACGCCGAAAATGCGTGACTTTTTTGGTTTTATCAAGCAAAAGCAGCCTGCTGTGGAGCGTTTCCCAGCAGGCTGTTTGCATTTCTGAAACAACAAAAAAACGATAGGGTAAAATAAAACGGTAGGTCGAGGCTATCGTTTTTTTGTTAAATCGGCGTATTTCTGCACTTTTTATTTGTGTACTTATCATTCGCTATATGATGAGTAATCTAACATGCCATCAAATGATTCTATATCTGTTTCTGGTGTTATTTTCGAGCAGTATCGCTTCCCTGCTCGTTTCTTTTCTCCATTTTCGTCTATTACTACATTACTTCTTCGTTGCCGTTCCATCTGAACTGCATCAAAAATTTCTTTCGATATGATCTCAGGGTGCAACTGCTCTGCAAGATATTGATCTTTCTCTCCACAGTTGTTTCTCCGCTTTCGATTTGGAAATCCATCTGTATAGGTCTTTTTCAGCAGCACATTTCCGATATACTTTTCATTGGTTAGAATTTTTACAACTGTCTGTGTGCACCATTTTTTCTTTCCTGATGGCGTTTGAATTTGCCGATTCTCCAGTTCTTTTATGATAGAAAGAATACTTCCGCCACGAAGATAGAAATCAAAAATCAAACGAACAACTTCTGCTTCTTCCGGACAGATTTCTAAAATACCGTCCTCATTTTTTCTGTATCCAAAGCATCTCCTGTTATAAAGAAGTGAAGTTCCATTTTGCATTCGCTTTTCAATGCCCCATCGAATATTCTCACTGCGGTTATAGCTTTCTTCCTGTGCGTAGGCTTCAATTAAAGTGACAAGAAATTCACTTTCACATTTTGAAGTGTCAATTTCTTCGTTCTCAAATATAATTCTGGCTCCAATGGCATTGAGTTCTCGAATCAGACGGATTGTTTCAGCAGTATTCCGTCCAAATCTGCTGACGCTTTTTGTTAGAATGGTATCAACGTTTCCGGACCTGCAGTCTTTCAATAATCTCTGTAATTCTGGTCTGTTGTCATTTAATCCAGTATGAAAATCCAGATAAATATCAATCAGTATCCATCCTCTGCTGTGCAGAACTGTTCTTGTGAGATGAGATGCTTGGGCAGACATACTGCGAAGCTGCTCTGGCTGATTTGTACTTACTCTGCAATAAACACCAACTTTAGATAATCGTGGTAATTCATGGCGAACTGGAATCTTCGTTACGTTTCTTTCATCCACGCTGTTTTTTCTCCTTTGTCTATTTTCAGTTCCCTGAATAGACTCATTATAGCACACCATTTGGGAAAGAACAAGGGCAAATCTGCGTAAAATCTCTGTGGATTAGTCTACTTTCAAAAAAATTGTATCTTTTGTAAAGTACGTCTAAAAAGCCCGTAATTTCGAGGATTTTGTATTATTTGTAGCGTAGGTTACACACCACATAACCGCACTGCACAAATGATACAATTGTGCAGTGCTTTCTTTTTGAAAAAATGCCGAAA
>ERZ791907.674-NODE-674-length-31632-cov-2.863445_pt1 | contig 31632 bp, 33 predicted proteins | sample MGYA00510145_ERZ791907 | MGnify/ENA primary metagenome ERZ791907 (study PRJEB30046, sample SAMN00792089) | human gut metagenome | study: EMG produced TPA metagenomics assembly of the A metagenome-wide association study of gut microbiota in type 2... | reverse complement strand
TCCGTCTATAATTGATTCTTTCAGTAGCAAGGGCTGATATAGCATCAGTAATTCTGTTGTGGCTGTTCTGTCTCCGAATTTTGCTTGCAACAGTAACTCTTTGAAATTCATTTTGATTCACCTTCTTCCATAAATCGGCGGAGCTTCTTTATTGTACGGTAATACAGTGAGGCTACAGTCTTATAGGACATACCGAGTTCATCCGATAATTGCCCGAAGCTTTTTTCCTCAATGATTCTTTCAAGGACGATCCGCCGTTCGTTTTCCTTGATTGACCGAAGCGCTTGCCGCACGGTCTCATGATCCGTGATCTCCTGAATGATGTCCGTTGTATCGAACAGGAGATAGTCCAGGTCAAAAAGCGGTGTTTCAAAGCGAAACTTGCGGCTTTTCTCGGTCAAAAATTGAATTCTCCGATTATGGACTGCCTTTTTCACATAGGCCGAAAACTGGTTTTGCAATATTTCCTGCTCAGTTGAGCCATTATTCTTTTTATACATATAAAACCCTCCGTGTTTCTTGTCTGGCGTATGGGAGCAGACAAACACGGAGGAGAACGGCACCCGGGGCAATGACAGTTAAAACAAAAGAAAGCGCATTGACGGACATGAAAATCCGAAAATGCGCTTTCCTCTGCGTATATACAAGTGTCGTTATGATAATATGTGCCGGGCGGTGTGTCCCAAATAATTGAGAAAAGCAGTTGCAATACATAAGAAACGAGCTGCAACTCATATTCGTGAGTGCAACTCGTTTTAGGTGTCCAAGTATTATGCTCTAAGAGAAGTAAAAATAGACTTCGTCTTCCGCCGTTAGCTTAAATGAACCTCCTCATATGTACCATAGTGCTCCTTTCACACATAAAAAGCGAACCACAACTCACTAAATGCGAGCCGTAAGGATATTTATACGAACTGTAGCTCACACTAAAATATATATGAGGTGAACTACAGTGCAAAATGTATTAGATACCTTCGCTGCGGAAGTGCTCCGAAAGCGCAAGGCGATTGGCTACACACAGAGGCAGCTGGCGGATAAGCTCCATATGAGCATCCGTACTATTCAGGATCTGGAACACGGAATCAGCAATCCAAAAGCCGAAACCATCTTGCTTATTGCGAGAGAATTGGATATCAGTATTGATGCGATCCTGTTTCCCAATATTGTGCGAGGGCATATTTCAAAAACCGCTATGGATTTCTTCGCCGGAAAGAGTGAGGCAGAGGTTCAAAAGTATGTGTCCTTGTGTCAACAAGCATGCTTCCCGGCAGGAAGCAGATAAGCTGAAAACTGATAAATGAGCAGCCGTTTACAAAGATAAGCGGTTGCTTCTTTTTTCGATATATTGTTTGTCTTTTGACCTGCCACAACAAAAATCCCTATGTTCCTGCTATTCTAAGGATAGCAAAACATAGGGATTTTTTAGGGAATATATCGGGAAGAATTCGGTAGTTTTATTTTCTGTTGTAACAAAATCGGTAGCCGACACCCCAAACATTTTTTATCTGGACCGAATCGTCATCGGACAGTTTCTGCCGGAGTGATTTTATATGAGCTTTAACCACCTCATCAACATTATATGCAGTCTGCTCACTCCACAAGAGATCATAAAGCTGATCACAGGTAAATACTTTGTTTGGATTCTCGGCAAACAGAAGCAGCAGGTCAAATTCCTTTCGTGTCAGCATAATTTCCTTTTCGCCAAGGAACGCTTGCCGACTCTCCGGAGAAATACGCAGCCTTCCGGCCACTGTCATTTTGCATGAGCTATTTTCCTCTTTCCGTGTTTGCATGTGTGGCGAATACGCCTGTATGAGGGCTTGCGCTTGCGCAAAGCATTCTTCCATCGAATACGGCCGACACAGATATGCGTGCGCACCTGCCCGCAGAGAATTGAGGCGTTCTTCCGCATCCGCCGTATCGGACCCTAAAACTAAAATGGGAACGCCCTTTACTTTGCGTAGAGCATCCAGAAACCGGTGGTCGTCCTCTGCTGAAAGAGCGACATCTAAAATGGCTAAGCAAAAATCCCTGTGTACAACATGATAAAGTAAATCCGCTATGGTTTTCGGCCATATGACTGCATAACTTCTCGCTTCAAAATAGCTGCTTATCCTCTCTGCCTCGTCTATATTTCTATCCAACAGCAAAATATTGCTCATTCTATAATCACGCTTTCCTCCGCCGGTTACATCCTGTCGTTGCGTCTGCCGAATAAGGTTAAAACATAGAGGAAAAAGCGCAGAAAATAAACGAGAGAAGTCATAAGTGAAGCCAGGTAAGTGAGAGCAGCAGCGGACAGTACTTTCTTTGCTCCCGGCATCTCATCTGTCGTCAGTATTCCTTCCTGCAAAAGCATTTTTCCTGCACGGCGGCTTGCATTGATCTCTACCGGCAGCGTAACTAAAGTAAAAAGGAAGGATGTTCCGTACAAAATCACGCCGATCATTGCGATGTGAAATCCCATCTCAGGATCGGCACTGATCACAAAGGCGTCAAGCAAAAGCCCGATCAACACCAATGGCAATGCCAGCCTTGATCCGAAATTCACTACAGAAACCAGTGCTGTGCGGAATCTGTAAAACCAATAGCCTTCCTGTTTCTGCATGACATGTCCCATTTCGTGGGCAGCAACAGCTACGGATGCCACCGAGCTGTTGCCGTAAGTGCTTTCGGAAAGATTGACAACGCCTCTTCTCGGGTCATAGTGGTCGCTCAGGTTTCCTTTTACACGCCCGACGGATATTCCGTTTACCCGATTCGACCACAATAATTGGGCGACGGTATCATATCCGGTCTTTCCCGAACGGCACCGGACTTTAGAGTATTTTGAAAATGCCGAATGAACCTTTCCGCTTGCAATCGCAGAAAATAAGGTGCAAAACAGCATAGCGGTTATAAACCATATATAATCATTCCAGTACATAGCATTTCTCCGATCTGCGTACTTAAATGCCGGCGACGGAATCTATCGGCATGGACATGACAATCCCCTGCGCCTCACTGTGCATACCGCAGCTTTCTCCGATACACTTCATAAGCGCCACCTTGTTTGCGGACTCCGTCAGAATCAGAACGATTTCCTTTTCGTCCTGGACGCTCAAGCCCCAAAAGTTGGTCACATCCTCATTTCCGATGCGCCGACTGTGAATCACAGTGCCACCTTTGGCACCGGCACCACGAACGGTTTCCATCACATCACCGCTGAAGCCCCGGTTCACGATTGCCGCAACAAGAGAGTATTTTGTTTCAGACATACTGTTTTCTTCCTTTCCTCCGATATTCAATACTTCCTTTCCCGTATTCTGGGCAAGGATACGCAAAATCAGGTTGTTTGCTCCGTTCAGCGGGATCGTAAATGCAATACCGCTGTTTGCCATGTTTAACTGCAGCTCCGAGCGCAACTTATCCATCAGGACATCGGATAGTTCTTTCGGGATCATGCTGATCAAAACGCTTTTATCGATGCTGCCGAGACCGAGCATGTCCATGATCTCGCTGGAGGCGGTGCCTTCGGCATTGAAGCGATATTGCAGCGGCAGTGCACCCTTTTTGAACATTTCCGCTGCCTTCTCGGCAAGCTTTGGCGTGGTGATCAGCGTTAATAGCTGAAAAGATACTTTTTTCTCATAATCCATTTTACTCACCCTCCTCAAGGTCAACGATCGCATCGCAATCGTCGGCAATTTCAGCCGTTCCCGTCGATGTCCTCTTTTCAGTCTTCAGTTTATATACAAGACCCATAAGCTGAATGGCGATCAGCGGTGTCAAAGCAACCAGCGCAACCACGCCGAACGCATCAGTCATCAGATTTCCGCCAAGCGCCTCACAAACGCCGATGCTGAGAGGCAGCAGAAATGTCGAGGTCATCGGGCCGCTGGCGACGCCGCCGGAGTCAAATGCAATACCGATAAAAATATCCGGAACAAAACGGGACAGCACCAGAGCGATGAGGTATCCTGGGATCACAAACCATTGAATAGAGATCCCGGTAAGAACACGAAGCATTGCCAGCCCCACGCTCACGGCTACACCGATCGACATGCAGCGGTTCATCATTTTTACGGAGATAGCGCCGTTTGTAACAGTCTCTACCTGATGGTTCAGCACTTGGATGGCAGGTTCGGCCTTTACGATATAATAACCGATCAGCATACCGATGGGGATCAAAATCCAACGGAAGGACACCCCGGTCAGCTCTTTGCCGAGATAGGAGCCGAGCGGTGCAAAGCCGACATTGGCTCCGCAAAGGAACAGCACCAGACCGATGTATGTATACGCAAAGCCAACGGCAATGCGCTTGATCTGCCGCTTTTGGTAACGGCGGGTCATCATTTGGAAAATCAGAAACACCGCAATGATCGGCAGCAGCGATACAAGGACTTCTTTGGCATACAGCGGTAGACCTTGTGCAAACACACGGGCAACATCCTGGGTGGTGACGACAGTCGCCACATCGGTGAGCGTATACGCAGCCTCAGTCGGTTTGTAGAAACAACCGAGGATCAAAACGGCGAGAATCGGCCCGACACTGGAAAGCGCAACCAATCCGAAGCTGTCGCTGGCTGCATTTTTATCGCTCCGCACAGAGGCAAGCCCGACGCCCATTGCCATAATGAACGGTACGGTCATAGGACCGGTGGTAACGCCGCCCGAATCAAATGCCACAGCCAGAAACTCCTTCGGCACGAACAGCGATATAAGGATGAGCGCCGCATAGCAGATGATCAGCAGCAGGGGCAAGCTGATCTTATAGCGGATACGGACGATTGCCAGCGCAAGAAACAAGCCGACGCCGATTGCTACCGTCATAATCAGCACGGCATTGGGAACGGAGGGCACCTGACCGGCAAGGACCTGCAGCTCGGATACGGTAATGATGACGCCCATAACAAAGCCGGTCAGCAAAACCGTTATAAGCTTTTTCATTTTCGAGATCTGCACGCCGACGCCTTCTCCGATCGGCGTCATCGCCATCTCTGCGCCGAGCTGGAAAAATCCCATTCCGACGATCAGCATGACCGCTCCGGTAAGGAACATAACAATGCTGCCAAGCTCCATCGGAACCAAGAAAATACTGAGCATCAGAACAATTCCGGTGATTGGAAGAACGGCGGAGAGTGACTCTTTGATTTTTTCTTTCAGTTTCAGATTCAATTTTGTGCTCTCCTTTTAACAGAGAGTTATTTTTTGCATTCCGCAAGCATCATAATGCCCTCAGCGATGAAAACAATACCGGTAAAGATGAACACCCAGGAGACGGTACCGCCTTGGTTCAGCAGGAGACAGATGCCGGCAGCAAGACCGATGACCGGCTTTGCATAGGTGCGAAGCTTTTGCACAGTACTCATGGAATAGCCATCTGTTTTCAAAGAGGAAACCAAATTCATCAGGCAATAGAGGATCATCAATGCCGCCACAATATAGAGCGTGATACTGACAAGCGTCCATCCGAGCAGCACGGTCACAAGGCCGGCGACAATTTTCACAGTGCCACTTTTACTGTCTTTTTTTGCGGCGTCCAGAATACCCATAACGATCAACGCTGCGCCGAGAACAGTAAATGCAATACTCAGCACGTCCCCTTTCAGCGCAATAAACAGGACACCCACAACGATTGCTGCGATTGCAGTAATCAGCTTATCATTGAATTTCATGCTTCGCACCTCGGTCTATCATATTTTGCCCAGAACGCCTTTACGGCATTTTCATACTTTTCCGGTTCCATAAAGTAGCTCATACCGTGATCGGCACCCGGAACAATCAGCAAATCCTTCGGTGCCGTACAGGCAGTGTAGTTCTCGTAGGTCATCTCTACCGGAACAAAATGGTCATCGGCGCCGTGGACAAGAATAACGGGAACATGGGTATGTTTAAGAGCTTCTACCGTCGAATGCTCCTTTGAGCCGACCTGTATTTTCCGACGACACATCCTGTCGGCAATCGCACTGCGTATGCCGAATCGAATGTGGAGGTTATCCTTAGCAATATGCTCCCATATCGCATTGGCCGATGTAAAACCGCAATCCGCCATGATCCCATGTACGTTGGGCGGCAGCTGCAGTCCGGCAGCCATCAGTACGGTGGTAGCCCCCATGGAAACACCGGCAAGGTAAACAGGAATATCGCTTCCGCAGCGTTCAATCTCCCAATTCAGCCAGTCCAGACAGTCAAAGCGTTCGGTAAGGCCGAAGCCCATATATTCGCCACTGCTGTTATTCTGCCCACGCTGCTCAACATAGAGCACGCTGCAGTTGTTTTTGTACCAGAAATCGGAGATCATCCCAAAATCCCGATGCCACGATGAACGCCATCCGTGGAAAGCAATAATCACTCTTTCCGGCTTTTCGCAGGGAAAATAATGTCCGACGAGCTTTTCTCCGTCATGAGCAATGATTTCAACCGTTTCATTCGGCTGTACGGCAAGGCTTTCAGAGGCACTCTCCATCCGGTTTGTGAACTCGTCGCTGCTTTTCTCTCCGGAGATACGCTTATCTGCTTTTTCCATCACCTTTGGCATTTCCCGATCAAGTGCTGTATCGATCAGGGCTTTTATTGTGACATATGCGTACAGCGATGCAACGGCAGCTGTTCCGGCTGCGATTCCTGCCGCTGTTACGATTTTCTTTGTATTCTTTTTCATACTACAACTTCCTTTCTGCTAAGGGATATCTTTAGTGCGCCGATTAAGACAGACGCACCTCCGGATTCGGATCATTCACAACAGATACCGGAAGAGGCCGGTGAGGAGTCGTAAAAGGAAATAACCGGCTTTCTTATAAAACGGCATTTCTCCTTGAAAATCCGGCCCTTCGTTCTCTGTTCCATCGGGCAGCACATGTCTGCTTTGCTCTGCCTTGACAGATGCGTTTTCCCGTAGGCATTGATTCAGCTCCGGGCAGTCGATCACCAGCATGAGCTCCGTGTCCAGATAGGTGCTTCTCAGGTCAAGATTATAGGAGCCGATCATACTGATGTGATCGTCCACCAAAATCGTTTTGGTATGCAGGGACTGCCCGCAGGACACTTCAAAGACCTCACTGCCGGTTGCAAGAATGTTTTTCTTCTCGTTCAGGTAGTCTGTGCAGCCAAAGGGGTTTGCTCCGCTTTCAATGGCATTGGTCATGATTTGGACCCGGCGACCGCCCTCACAGAAGCCTGCCAGTGTTTCATACATACCGTTATTGCAGATAATATAAGGAGTCTCAATCAAAATGCTTTCGCCGTTCTTCATGATGCCGCTCAATTGCTCCCAGAGTACAGGTGCTTTGTTTTCCGGCGAGGTTGGGTTGGAGAGAAGTGTGATACTTTTGGCTTCCAGCGTCTCTCTTTCCAAATCCACCGGCAAATAAGCCTCGGCATACGATCCCTGTAGTTCTGTATAATGCGTTCGGAGCGTTTCCTGTGCCTTTTGGAGGTTTCTCCGGTTGCCGGAGATTTCCTTGTTACAGGGCAAATCCCATATCTTCGCAAAATATGCTGTCAAGGCCTCGGTCGAGCTGTTCGTCCCATCAGAGCAGACCAAAACTTCTCTGTCAATGTTGCGGTCTTCCTTGTCCTTATATTCTCCGAGGAACAAATCGTTTGTGTTTCTTCCGCCTAATAGGTATTGCTTTCCATCCACGATCAGGTATTTGTCGTGCAGGCGGTAATTGATTTTCCAAGGAGTCATAAGATTGATGGGGTTATACAGCTTGATTTGTACATTCGTATTAGCCGCCAATGCACCGATCAGCCTGTTGCAGCGCAAATACATATCTCCGGAAATTCCGTCAACGAGTATTTTGATATTCACCCCACGCTCGGCAGCCTCATTCAAGGCCGCTATCATATCTTTCCCGCTGTTATCCACCCGAAAATCGAATGTTGACAGAATGATCTCGTTTTCGGCCCTGTCTATCAGTCGAAGACGCCAGATAAGCGCTTCACGGTTATCGTCAATACATAGAACCCGTTCTGTCACACCTGTACCGGCGAACTCGGCTCCTTCGAGCTCTATCGGTTCTTTTTGGAATATCGGCGGGACGATCAGGCTGATCAGTATGTAAAGCACAAACAGAATAGCCAAGGCCTTTATACCCTTAAAGATAACGTTTTTCATCAGCACCTTTCCTTTTATCCAGATTTGCAGAAATTATAATGTCCTTTTCTAAACTGAAACGAAACAAAAGGGAACTTGCTCAGGATCATAGTATTCCCGTTTGGATCTAAGAGAACGAGCATAATAAAAGAACGGCGCAGCCTTTTTTCGGCTGCGCCGTAACCATATCATTTGTTGAAGTGCTCAGTCAGATTTTTGGATGAGGTCGTTTTTCTTTAGCTTCCGCACAGCCAAACGGTGTTCAATATTCTCATGCAGTAATTGTGAGATCACCGCCATCAACGGGATAAAGAAGATGATACCTAAAACGCCAAACATCTTCCCGCCCAAAAGGACGGCGAGCAAGGTCCAAAACGGAGATAGCCCGACACTGCTTCCCACAACATGAGGGTAAATAAATTGGTTTTCAACGAACTGTGCCGCCTGATAGACGATCAGGCATAGGATCACCTTGTTTGGCTCAGCCAGCAAAGTCAGCAACATACCGATTGCACAGGACAAGAACGCTCCAATGTATGGTACAAAGGCAAAAGCTGCGGTCAAAACCGCCGTCAGCCCGGCATAAGGGATCCGGAATATAGAAAACGAAAGGAAAATCAGCGTACCAAGTATCAGCACCTCTACACATTGACCTGAAAGAAATTTGGCATAGGTATCGTGAGACAGCTTTGCGATATGGCAGACCTTATCTGCGACAGATTCTTTGCAATAAGCGTACAGCGCCCGTCTTGTTTGTTTGCCAAGTTCCTGCTTTCCAACCAGAACATAAAACATGATCACGAGCGAAACGGCTGCGTTGACAACAGTAGATATTGTAGAGCCGGCAACACTGACAACGGAGCCTATTACTACGCCTGCTCCGTTCATTGCCTTCTCGGCAATGGTTTTCCAATCCAACTTGTTGAGATATGCGCTGATCTCAGCGGTATCAAAGCCATAATTGCGCAGCACCGCTGCCCAGTCGGGCCACTTTTCTTTAATAAGAGAAATGATACTTTTTACGGAGGCTATGAGCTGAGGAATCGCAATGACACATAGTAGCACGATAATAGCGACTAAAAGCAACAATGTAATAATCAAACTTAAAACATTGATTGTGCGCTCGCTTGCTTTGGGCATAAGGCGAGAAAGACGCTTGCCGATCCCGCGCATCGGAACGCTCAGGATAAACGCCATGAGCAACCCTGCAAATACAGGGGTGAGCAATTCCGCACACACATGTAAAAAGTCCGAAATATAGTTCAAGTTGTTTAATGCTGTGAATAGAGCAACGCCGAAAGCAATCAAGCCAAGCTGTTGCTTAAATTTTTTATCCATATCTATTTCTCCACTGCAGAGGTCTGAGCTGATGCTTCTTTCTTTCCGTAACCCAGCCACCAGCCCAAAGCGCACACAGGCAATGCAGCTATGACATCCACAGCAGAATGTTGTTTCATAAAAACAGTCGAAAGGCTGATGCATACTGCGATGATGCCGAACACGATCTTCCATGCAACATTTTGAAAGCGTTTGCAATCCCACAGGGCAAACATAGCGGCAAACGAGCCGATAACATGGAGAGAAGGACAGACATTCGTGTTGGTGTCAAATGAATAAAACCCCGTTATAAAATCAGTAAGTATATTGGGTTCATCGAAATGCTCCGGTCGTAATTCCTGGCAGGTCGGAAATACGATGTAAATAAGCAATGTGATGCCGTATGTAACGATAACAAAGTGCATCATTCTTCGGAAGGCTCTTGTGTCAAAGAAAAAGGTATAGATAAGTGCTCCGATGAGAAAAACAAACCACAGAAGATACGGGATCAGCGCCCATTCCCAGAATGGGATCAAGTCGTCCAGCGCACAGTGTACAACGTAATAATGTCTTTCCGGCTGAAACCGTTCAAGAAACATAAACATCAATCCGAAAAACGGCCAAAACAGCAGCAACTTAACATGTGAAAACTCCGGCGTATTCATTTTTTTGAAACGAAACTGGCGGTAGTCCACCTCCGGTTTGATTTTTTTCGTGCTTCTTTGCATAACATTCCATCCATTCGTAACGTGCGGCAAAAGCGAGATAAGGGTTTACGGTGCTATCGTCGTTAGTAGCTGCTCCTCATATCGTGGTAAGTTCCGAATTTGCATATTGCGCTGTTGCTTTAAGAGTAATTTTTGTAAGCGAGGCCGGTTGAAACGCTGTACCACAATAAATGGCAAATTGCCGAGCAAAATGTAAACGGCCGTCATGCAAATACCTCCTATACCAGGCCAGAACCATAGCATTGCAAGCCCTGCAATCGATAAGATACCGTGTGTCCACTCTGCAACACAGGTTTCTTGGATCATTCTGGGCAAATCGGAAAGCGTTTGTCGCTTTAGCTTTTTTGCCGGCATGATATTTGTAAAAATACGGCTCATATCCGGCACCTTTGCCTGCCACTGCTTCACACGCAGCGCTTTCCATATTGCTTGTTCATATGAATAGCACCGCCACGGGAAATGATCCGCTTTGACACAAGACTTTGGTACTAACCGTCCGACTACAAAAAACACAACACCCAAGGCCGCTATGTAAAGCAAGCAACGCAAAAAATGTTTCATAAGTTTGATACCTCTTTGATTTGCATAGCGGCCGTTGGAAATGCTGAATTACTTCTGTGGCTGGCCGCTTATCGCAGCAAGAAGCATTTGGGCACATGCCTCCGTGGACACGCCGGATGTATTCAGCAGAATATCGTAATTGCTCTTATCTGCCCACTCCTTCTGTGTCCAGAAGTGGAAATAGTTTTTCCGATCCCTATCCTTTTTCTGCATCAGATATTTTGCGTCAGTCTCCGAAACATTTTCCGTTCGGATAATGCGTTCCACCCTTTTCTCGGTATCGGATGAATAAATAAATGATTTCAGAACACGAGGGCTTTCCCCGAGGATCACCGTGGAGCATCTGCCAATAAAAACAGCAGGGCCTTTCAGCTCGATGTTTACCATTGTCCGACGAATTCCCTCGAACAGCTCATAGACTGTGTTCTTCCGGTTACGTGCGTAGTCCGAAAAAGCAGCAATGTCATACAGAAAGCTACCTGTACGCTGCTCGTCGTAGGTTTTCAGCAGTTCGATAGATACACCCTGGGCTTCAGCGGCTTTGATCAGCAACTCACCGTCATAGTAAGGTATTCCTGCCAATTCGGCAACACGCATACCGATCTCACGGCCGCCGCTTCCGAATTCTCTTTCGATTGCCAAGGATTTCATGGTTGTCTCTCCCTTCTGATTAAGATGCTTTGTCAAACTGGCTGTTGTATAGGTCAGCATAGAAACCGCCCTGTGCCAGCAGTTCCTCATGCGTGCCCTGTTCGATGATGTCGCCTTCCTTCATCACAAGGATCAGGTCAGCGTTTTTAATGGTAGAAAGCCGATGAGCGATCACGAAGCTGGTTCTGTGCTCTGTCAGCGTATCCATAGCCTTCTGCGTCATCAGCTCCGTCCGTGTATCGACCGAGCTGGTCGCTTCGTCCAGGATCATCATTGGGCTGTTTTTGATCATGGCACGAGCAATGGTAAAGAGCTGCTTTTGCCCTGCGGAAATGACCACATTTTCTCCAAGCACGGTATCAAAGCCATTCGGAAGCGTCTCGATAAAGTGATAGATCCCACACGCACGGCAGGCCTTTTCAAGTTCTTCGTCCGTAACCCCTGTTTTGTTGTAAACGAGATTTTCACGCACGGTTCCGTCAAACAGCCAGGTGTCCTGCAGCACCATGCCAAACAGCTCGTGGATGTTTTCTCGTGTCAAATCGGAGGTAGAAATACCGTCAATGCGGATATCGCCGCCGACCAGATCAAAGAACCGCATCAAAAGGTTGACCATTGTTGTCTTACCGGCACCTGTAGGACCGACGATAGCGACTTTCTGCCCCGGCTTGATGTGAGCAGAAAAATCTTTGATAATGATTTTGTCCGGATTATCCGGATAGCTGAAGCGAACATGGTCGAATTCGACCTCGCCATGCACCTCGGTCAATTTCTCGGTCTTATAGCTTTCATCCGAAAGTTCTTCCTCCTGCAGGAAGTCGAATATCCGATCTCCGGCGGCAGCTGCCGTCTGCATCTGCGTCATACCCTGTGCCAGTGTGCTGAGCGGGGAGGTAAACAAGCGGACAAACATGATAAATGCCGTGATTACGCCAAAGGTGATCTGCCCATCCATAACCAAAGCCGCACCGATCACACAGACCGCTACATAACCGAGATTGCCGATCACATTCATCAGCGGCTGCATAACGCCGGATAGAAACTGACTTTTCCGGTTTGCATCGTAAACCGCACGGTTCATCCCGGCAAAGTTCTTTTTGATCTCGTTGTTGGCACGGGAAATGCGTACAACATCATGGCCGGAGTACATTTCCTCCACATAGCCGTTGAGCTTACCGAGACTCTGCTGACGGGCGACGAAGTATTTTTGAGAACGGGACATGATTACCGCCATTACAACGAATCCAATCAGCGTAATGGCGATCGCTGCAAGCGCCATTCGCCACTCCGTCACAAGCATCATAATCAGGCAGCCTACGAATTGGGCAACTGCACTGATCATCGACGGAAGGCTGTTGGAAAGTGCCTGCTGAAGCGTGCTGACATCATTTGTCACACGGCTCAGAATATCGCCGTGCGAGATTTTCCCAAAGCACTTCATAGGGACCTTATTGATTTTATCGGAAAGATCCCGCCGCATTTTCTTGGACAGATCCAGCGTAACGGTAGCCATGATATATTGCTCAATATATCCGCACACTTCACCGATCAGATAGATCGCCAGCAGGACGCCTCCCTCCTTTGCAACGGCAGAAAGGTCAATGCCGGTCATCAGTCCGTCTGAGATCAGATCCGTGATACGACTAAGCTGGTTTGGCCCGATGATCGTCAAGACAGCGCCGATCATGGAAAACACAAACGCAATGATCATTGGCAGCCGCAATTTTGAAGAATAGGTAAACAGTTCTTTCAGAACGCCCTTTATTCCTCGTTTACTTTTTTCGGGCACGCCTGTTCGGCGCCCCATCATTTGATTTCCGTTCATTTACAGAGCACCTCCTTATGCGCCCAGTTCTTCGGCGGACAACTGCGACATGGCAATTTCTCGATAGACAGCACAATTCTTTATCAGTTCCTCATGCGTACCGATCCCAACGGCCTTGCCTTCATCCAGAACGACGATCTTATCGGCGTTGCGGATCGTACCGATTCTCTGGGCAACGATCATGCAGGTAACGCCGCCGAGCTTTTCGGCAAGACCTTTTCGCAGCGCTGCATCGGTTTTGTAGTCCAATGCGGAGAAGGAGTCATCGAAAATCAAAATCTCGGGATTTCTCGCCAACGCACGGGCGATTGCCAAACGCTGCTTCTGTCCGCCGGAAACATTGGATCCGCCCTGTGAAATCGGTGCATCTAATTTGCCGGGCAGTTTTTCGACAAATTCACTTGCCTGGGCAAGTTCCAAGGCTTTCTGTGCGTTTTCGTCGGTAGGAACTGCGGCGCTTTCACCGAACAGCACATTATCCCGGATGTCACCGGCAAACAGAACCGCTTTCTGCGTTACATATCCGATACGGTCGTAAAGGGCGTCGAAGGTGTATTCTTTTATATCCTTTCCGTCGATCAGGACCGTGCCGGAGGTCGTGTCGTAAAAGCGAGCTGCCAGGCTGATGAGCGTTGTTTTACCGCTGCCGGTCGCACCGATAAATGCAATGGTTTCACCTTTATTCACCTTAAAGCTGATGTTTTCCAATACATCCTTATCCGAGGTGGGATAGTGGAAGGAAACATCCTTGAACTCGACTGTGCCCACTTCGGGAGCGTTGTCCGATTTTCCTTCCCGTAAGGTGATTTTTGCATTCAGCACCTCATTGATACGCCCGGCAGAAACCTGGGCCGAAGGGAAGAACATTACAATCATGACCATCATCATAATGGACATGATGACATAGGTTGCATAGGTGCCGAATACCATAATGTCACCGAATGTTGCGATCCTCGCTGCGACATCTGTAAGTGCGACCTTTTCCACGATAGATGCGCCTACCCAATAGACGGTCAATGCCAAAGTATTCATAGCGAACGAGACAGCCGGCATAAGCATCGCAAATCCGTGCTGATTGAACAGCTGCGTTCTCATCAATTCGTCGTTGGCCTGCTCAAATTTTTCCGCTTGATATTTCTCGGCATTATAAGCGTGCACCACATTGATGCCCGTCAGATTTTCACGGGATACACGGTTGATGTTATCCGTCAATTTCTGCACACGGCGGACACGCGGCACGATCACCGCAATGACGATTGCCATCATGGCAAGCAGCGCCACGACAAAGCCGGCGGTGATAACAGACAGCGTCCAGCTTTTGTTGATGATCTTTATGACCGCCCAAATCGCCATGATCGGAGATTTGATCATAATTTGCAGGCCCATTGCCACAAGCATCTGGATCTGCGTGATGTCATTCGTCGTGCGGTTGATCAGGCTCGGAACAGAAAACTGCTGCATTTCATACTGACCGAAATCCGCCACCTGATTAAACACCTTTTCACGGATTGTATAGCTGAAGCCTGCGGCAGTCTGCGCTGCCAAGTATCCGCAAATTACCGCAAGCAGAGCGCTTGCGAGCGTGCAGCCGAGCATTTCAAGCCCTGTTTGCCAGATGTCACTCATTGCGCTGCCAGGGGTCTTGATAAGTACTGTCAGGTCGCTCATATAGTCCGGCAGGCGCAGATCAAAATAGATCTGACCCAATACCAGAATGGCGCAAAGCCCGGCAGTCAGCCACTCCTTGCGTTTCATTTTCTTTAATAGCTCAAACATATTGGTTTGCTCCCATAATCTTTGTTGTTTATAATACCGTTAAGTTCGATACTTTGCCATCAGTTCCTTAAACAATTCCTGCGTCGAGGGCGGCGTATAGGTAATAGCGTTGGCCCCGGCCACGATTGTCTCATAGATGCTTTCGTTGGTTTTCCCACCGGATGCAACCAGCGGAACATTCGGAAACTCCGAGCGGATTTTTCGTACAACATTCGGAGTCTCTTTTCCGCAGGCGATATTTAAGATCGCAGCGCCATGCTGCAAACGGCTGGCAATGTCCGTGCCCTCATGCGTCACCGTGATAATCACCGGAATATCTACGGCGTTGCTTACAGCCAGAAGATTCAGATCGGAAATCGGTGCATTCAGCACAACTCCCATAGCACCTTGCGACTCCACGTCCTTCGCCAAGGATACCGTCCTTATTCCCTTGGTCGTCCCGCCACCAACGCCGCAGAACACCGGGATATAAGAGGAGCGAATGATTGCATCGCTGATCGCTTGCTGCGGAGTAAAGGGATAGACCGCAAACACGGCATCGGCGTCACAATTCCGAATAATTGCAAGATCGGTGGTAAAGACAAAGCTTTTGATCCTGCGTCCGTTGATGATAATTCCGCTGGCTTGGAAAACCGCCTCCGGGATCTTCAGAATATGCTGCCGCAAACGGCTGCCGATCTGAGGGATCTGCTCCTTTTTCATTTCTTCCATACTGCATCTCCTGTATTACCAGTCGGAGTTTCTGCGGGCAAAAGCCGCAATAATGCTTTCGATGCCGAACAGGATCAGATAGATTGCCACCATATAGCAGATCGCTCTGAGCGTTACAAAGGAAAGCGCCGGACTAAAGATCATCACAAATCCGAGCACAAGCCCGAGAATGTTCAGAATCAGTGAGAAATAGTAATAAAACGGATTTCCAATCAAACGAATCAGGCTTGTCCTTGTCAGCTCGGATATGCAGTGGGCGATAAACCAAATCGGGAGAAGAATCGTCAGTGCCCATTTCCCGACATTGGGATTGGCGATCAGCATCACGCCGCACATAACGCTTAAAATCCCAGAGATCAACGACAGCATCGGACCGAAGCTGATAAAGCGGGAAAGCCGGGCATATACCACGAGATCTTCAATGCCCATCACAATGGCGATCACGCCGTAAATAACGACCGCTCCCGTCAGCATGCTTTCCGGGCGGATAAAGGCAAAGATGCCAAGCAGGATCAGGAGCACGCCGACGATCAATTCGCTCCATCCAAAGCCGTTTTTTCTTTTCATACCGCATTCCCATCCTTTCTGTTCAAAATCGTCATGAATTCGCTGCCCGTAATGGTCTCTTTCTCGTAAAGATAGCTTGCAAGTTCATCCAACTTCTTGCGATTGTCTGCCAGCAGACGGCGAGCCTTTTCATGCTGCTTTTTGACAGTCTCCACGACCTTCTGATCGATTTCTTTTTGTGTATCCGCCGAGCAGGCAAGCGAGGTATCGCCGCCGAGGTACTGGTTGCTGACCGTCTCCATCGCAACCATATCGAATTCATCGGTCATACCGTAGCGGGTAATCATCGCACGGGCAAGTTTGGTTGCTTGCTCGATGTCATTAGAGGCACCGGTTGTAATCTGCCCGAATACGATCTCCTCCGCCGCACGGCCACCGGTCAGCGTGGCAATTTTGTTTTCCAGTTCTTCCTTGGTCATCAGAACCTTATCGTTCTGCTCGACCTGCATGGTGTAGCCCAGTGCGCCGGAGGTTCTGGGGATGATCGTGATCTTCTGCACCGGTGCGGAAGCCGTCTGCAAAGCAGCGACCAGCGCATGGCCAATCTCATGGTAGGCGACGACCTTCTTTTCATCATCGGTCATGATGGCGTTTTTCTTCTGATAGCCGGCGATGACGACCTCAATGCTTTCCTCCAGGTCTGCCTGCTCTACGACTGTGCGCCCACTGCGCACCGCACGGAGGGCAGCTTCGTTGATGATGTTCGCAAGCTCTGCGCCGGAGGTTCCGGAGGCCATACGGGCGATGGTATGGAAGTCCACATTGTCCGCCGTTTTGATCTTCTTCGCATGGACCTTGAGGATGGCTTCACGACCTGCGAGGTCAGGCAGCTCCACGGGAACACGGCGGTCAAAGCGACCGGGGCGGGTCAGCGCCGGGTCAAGGGACTCCGGGCGGTTGGTCGCCGCCAGAATGATGACGCCGTTGTTGCCCTCAAAGCCGTCCATCTCGGTCAGAAGCTGGTTAAGCGTCTGTTCACGCTCATCGTTGCCGCCTATCTGACCATCGCGCTTTTTACCGATGGCATCGATCTCATCGATAAAGACGATACAGGGCGCTTTTTCCTTGGCCTGCTTGAACAGGTCACGCACTTTTGATGCACCCATACCGACGAACATCTCCACAAATTCCGAGCCGGACATGGAGAAAAACGGAACACCGGCTTCGCCTGCAACAGCCTTAGCCAGCATCGTTTTGCCGGTACCCGGAGGGCCTACAAGCAATACGCCCTTGGGCATAGATGCGCCGACATCGGAATACTTCTTGGGATTATGTAGGTAATCGACGATTTCGGCAAGATTTTCCTTTGCTTCATCCTCACCAGCGACATCGGCAAAACGGATGCCGTCCGTGGACGGAACGTAGACCTTGGCATTGCTTTTTCCCATACCGAACGCCATCGCATTTGGGCCGCCTGCCTGGGACATCATTTTCTTCGCCATATACTGTCCGAGGGCAGCAAAGATCAGGATCGGCAGAATAAATGTCAGGAAAAAGCTGAGCAGCGGAGACATGCCTTTTTCAATATTCCGTGTGAATTTAGCTCCCGATGCATACAGCCGCTCGGTCAGGGTGGGGTCGTTCATTTCGCCAGTCTTGTAGATCTGGGTATTGTCCTTGTCTGTGAATACGATCTCGGAATCGGCAACCTCTACGCTGCCGATATCTTTATCCTCGATCATCTTCATAAAGGTACCGTAATCAACCTCTTTCACTCTGGCATTTGCAAGCAACGGAGAGATGACCATGTTGAAAACCAGAATGACCAACAAAACAATGCCGTAATAATAGATCAGGGGTTTTCTCGGTGACTTAACTTCTTTCATACTTACCCGACTCCTTTTCGTTCATTGTGGTGAGTATACTGTCCATTTCTAAACTGAAACGAAACAAACCGGAGAAAAAACTCCGTTTTGCTTCATTTCGTCAGCCATCGAGACCTATGTTTTTCTTTGCTGTGGACAGCATAAGCTTGATGCGGTTCAGCTGATTGACCTCGCTGGCACCGGGGTCATAATCCACCGCAGCAATATTGCTTTGCGGGTATGCTTTTTTCAGCGCTTTGATCACGCCCTTGCCTACAACATGGTTTGGAAGACACGCAAACGGCTGAATACAAACTACATTCGGCGTGCCATGTGTGATCAGTTCGATCATTTCTCCGGCTAAGAACCACCCCTCACCGTATTGATTGCCCAAAGACAAAAAGGGTTTTGTCATTTCAGCAATCCGGTAAACAGACAATGGGGCCTCAAACCGTTTGCTTTCGTTCAGCGCATCAGTTGCCGGTTTGCGCAGAGCGGCAATCAGCCTTATTGCCGCCTTGGATACGATGACCGAAGATTTTTTGGTGCCGAGGTATTCCGCCTTGTATTGGGAGCCGAAAACACAGTAATTGAAGAAGTCCAGCAGATCCGGAACAACAACCTCGGCACCTTCCCGTTCCAGCAGTTCCACCAAGTGGTTGTTTGCCAGCGGCATATACTTCACAAGGATCTCACCGACAATGCCGACCCTCGGCTTACGGATCGTTTCATCGATGGTGAAGCTGTCAAACGCATTGACGATTCCACGGCATACTTCCTTATAGGTGTACTGCGTTTTTGAATTTATGAGTGAGTCGATGCAAATATCCTGCCACTTTTTATGGAGCGCATCGGCAGAACCGGGTATGACCTCATACGGTCGCACACGGTACAGGCAGCGCATAAAAAGATCTCCGTAGACGATCGTTTTTGCGGCATCCGTGACTAAACCGGCGGACAGGCTGAAACCCTCATTTTTCTCCATCCCGTTGGCGTTCAGGGAAATGACCGGAATATGGGAGTATCCGGCCTTATCCAAGGCGCGGCGAATGAAGGATACATAGTTGCTGGCACGACAGCATCCGCCGGTCTGTGTCATAACGATTGCCAAACGGTCGGTATCATATTTGCCGGAAAGTACGGCATCCATAAATTGTCCGACCACCGTAATAGAAGGATAGCAGGCATCGTTATTGACATATTTGAGTCCCATATTCACAGCACTGCGATTGTCATTGTCCAGAACAACCAGGTTATATCCGTGCTTGCGGAACACGGGCTCCAAAATATCAAAATGGATCGGACTCATTTGCGGCGCAAGAATGGTATACCCCTTTTCCCGCATTTCTTTGGTGAACTCTGTTCGGTGATACGCCACAGGCTTTGCCGTCGCCCTGCTTTGATCCTGCTTTCGCATAGCCATAGCAGAGAGCAAGCTGCGGATTCGGATACGGACAGCGCCGAGATTGGCGACCTCGTCGATCTTCAAAAGCGTATACAGCTTGCCGGAAGCCTCCAGAATCTCGCTTACCTGATCTGTCGTTACGGCATCAAGTCCGCATCCGAAAGAATTGAGCTGAATCATCTCCAATTTATCATGTTGGCAGACAAATTCCGCTGCATTGTACAGCCGGGAATGATATACCCACTGATCCACAACACGCAAGGGCCGGGACGGCTCAAAATCGATGGGAAGACTATCCTCAGTAAAAACCGTCAGACCGTAGGAGGCAATCAGTTCCGGGATCCCGTGGTTGATTTCGGGGTCGATATGATACGGCCGCCCCGCCAGCACGATTCCGCACTCGCCGTTATGCTTCATCTGATTGAGCAGGCGCTTGCCTTCCGTACGAATATCTGCCTTGACCCGCTGCTGTTCTGCCCATGCCGCTTTTACTGCCGCATGCACCTCCGGTGCGGGAATATTCCATTCCTCACGGCAGAGCTTTACCATGCGGTCAGCAACCGTCTTTTCATCGGTAAACGCCATAAATGGGCGTATGTAGCGCACGGCTCCATTGGTAACGGCTTCCACATTGTTTTTGATGTTTTCAGGATATGAAACAACAATGGGGCAATTAAAATGGTTCTGTGCTCCCAGCGTTTCCTGGTGTTCGTAGAATACGCAGGGGTGAAAGATCGTTTTGATGCCTTGGTTGATGAGCCACTGTACATGGCCGTGCGCCAGCTTTGCGGGGTAACATTCCGATTCGGATGGGATTGACTCCATCCCAAGCTCGTAGATCTTTCGGCTTGAAAAGGGGGATAAGATGACCCGGAAATGCAGCTGTTTGAAAAAGGTTGCCCAAAACGGGTAGTTTTCATATAGGTTCAGCACCCGGGGAATACCGATCGTCCCCCGTGCGGCAGCTGACTCTGCAAGCGGCTCATAGCCAAATATGCATCGGCGCTTGAATTCAACCATATTGGGTGCAGCTTTTTTCCGCTCGGCATTGCCGACCATCTTTTCACAGCGATTTCCTGTGATGTGGCGGCGCTCTCCGTCAAAAACATTTACCGTCAGCATACAATGGTTGGCACAGCCGCCGCAGCGTCTTGTGAAAGAGGAATAGGTCAGCGCCTCGATCTGCTCCAGTGAAAGCATCTTAGTCGGTGTCGGTGCTCCGGTGTAATTGCGTCTGGCGATCAATGCGGCACCGAAAGCACCCATCACGCCGGAAATATCCGGGCAAATCACTTCTGCACCGGCAATTTCTTCAAACGCCCGCAAGACAGCCTTGTTATGAAAAGTACCGCCCTGCACGACGATATGGCTGCCAAGCTCCTCCGCCGAGGACAGCTTGATGACCTTATACAAAGCGTTTTTGATCACGGAATAGGCAAGGCCGGCGGAAATATCCGAAACCGAGGCACCTTCTTTTTGTGCCTGCTTGACATTGGAATTCATGAAAACCGTGCACCGGGTACCGAGGTCAACCGGGTGTTCGGCAAATAGTGCGGTTTGTGCGAACTCTTCTGCAGTATATCCTAAAGAGTTTGCAAAGTTTTCAATAAAGGAACCGCAGCCAGAGGAGCAGGCTTCGTTAAGCATGATACTGTCCACAGCACCGTTTTTCAGACGGATACATTTCATATCCTGACCGCCAATGTCCAGCACACAGTCCACTTTTGGATCGAAGAAAGAAGCGGCCGTACAGTGAGCAATCGTTTCCACTTCTCCGTCATCCAGAGAAAAGGCAGCCTGCAGCAGTGCCTCTCCGTAGCCGGTAGAGCACGCCCGGACGATTTTTGCATTCCCCGGCATTAGCGTTTGCAGTTCGTGGATACCCTTTTTTGCCGCCTCGATTGGGTTGCCGTTGTTGTTCGTGTAGTAAGAATACAGCAGTTCACCGTTTTCCCCGATCAGCGCCATCTTGGTTGTCGTAGAACCAGCGTCGATTCCCAGATAGCAGTTCCCTCGATAGGCGGAAAGCTCACCACGGGCAACGGAAGCCCGAGCGTGTCTGCAGCAGAACTGCTCATATTCTGCGTGACTTTCAAATAGAGCCGGAAGCCGGGGCATTTCAAAAGAGATCGAGACGCCGTTTTTCAGACGCTCGATCAGGGTGTCGATTGGGACAGTGTCTTTTTCCGTGCTTTCCATTGCAGCGCCCATGGCGGCAAACAGATGGGAGTGATCCGGATCAACAGTCGTTTCCGCTGTCAAACCAAGAGTCCGTACAAATGCCTTTTTCAGTTCCGGCAGAAAATGCAGCGGACCTCCGAGAAATGCCACGCATCCCCGGATCGGCTTTCCGCAGGCAAGACCGGAGATCGTCTGGTTCACGACTGCCTGAAAAATAGATGCTGCAAGGTCCGCTTTGGTTGCCCCTTCATTGATCAAGGGCTGAATATCTGTTTTCGCAAATACGCCGCAGCGTGCTGCGATCGGGTAGATCTGCTTGTACTGCTCAGCCTCTCTATTCAGTCCGGCGGCATCCGTTTGCAGCAGCGATGCCATTTGATCGATGAAAGAGCCGGTTCCGCCGGCGCAGACACCGTTCATTCGCTCCTCTAATCCGCCGGTAAAGTATATGATCTTAGCATCCTCGCCGCCAAGTTCAATCGCCACATCCGTCTGCGGCGCACATTTTTTCAGGGCTGTAGCGACGGCAACGACCTCCTGGACAAAGGAAATATCCAACGCTTTCCCCAGATTGATCGCACCGGAGCCGGTAATGCAAACCTGCAGTTCACATTCCCCAACAGATTTCTTGGCTTCTTCCAACAAAGTGGATAGGGTTTCCTGCGTGTGGGCCTGATGCCGTCTGTATTCTCCGTAAAGGATCTCATCGGCGTCATCAAGTACCACAAGCTTTACGGTCGTGGAGCCGATGTCGATCCCGGCACGGTATTTTTTCATAGATGATTCCTCCTGCGCTTATAAAAAGAAGCCGCCTGCGTATGTGCAGAAAAGATAAGTAAACGGAACGGCAAATAAATGACTGTCAAACCTGTCCAGTATACCGCCGTGTCCCGGCAGCAGATTGCCATAGTCTTTGATGCCGCAAATACGTTTGATCACTGACATAGACAGATCACCGAACTGGCCGACAACGGAGGTCATAAGCGCCCAAAGTGCCAGCGTTCCGTAATTTACTTCAATCTTTACAAATTTCTCAACAACGATCCCGCCAAGCAGTGCCAATAGCACCCCGAACAATAGGCCGCCAAGGGAGCCTTCTATGGTCTTATTTGGGCTTACCTTCGGCATTAGCTTATGCCGTCCCAAACCTCGCCCGATCAGATAGGCGGCGACATCCGTGACAAAGCACAATGTGACAGCAAAAATCAGATAATACAGTCCGCTATTCAGGCTTCTCAGCTCCGGAATGGCTTTAAAGAGCACAATGATCAGGAGCACAATAAAAAATGCCTTGACGGGAGAGTCCAAGCTGCAATGTTTTTGCCGTATCATCAGCCAAATGGATGCTACAGTTGCAAAAATAAATGCCACCGTCAGTACGATCTCGGAACGGGGAATGTGTACGAAAGCAGCCAAAACGGCAATGAGCATAGAAACAGTAAACATCACTTCATTTTCGATTGTGCCGGTTGCGCGGTATATTTCATACACCGAAAAGGCGCAAAGGATGGCGGTAGCCACCAAAATGACCGCCGGTATGTAAGAATAGAATAGGATTAAGTAAACGGCGGCTGTTATAAACGCACCGGTTATCGTTCGCTTGAGTATGGTTGTGACCCCTCGTAATAAAACTACTGTATTATTTATCTTTTATACTATCGAGCAACATATTCCGTATTTCTGCGCCGATCGTATGTGTGGTTCCGTTTTCCACATCGCTTGCAGGAACCACCTGCACGATGTCCAAATATACATCGGAATGCCGGCGTAGGACATTCTTATGGATCTGTTCCGTTCCCCTGATGGACATAACGACAATCGGTGTGCCGGCCTTTTTGGCAATGTGGAAAACACCGTCGTGAAACGGGAGCAATTCTCCGGTTTTGCTTCGGGTGCCCTCCGGATATACACCGATAGAGACCTCGCCGCTCTGAAGCAGATCAGAAGCTTTATTGATCGTCCTCAATGCCTTTCGCGGGTTCTCCCGGTCGATCGGCATAAAGCAGCATTTCCGAATAATTCGTCCGAAAAACGGAATCTTAAAATTCTCGCCTTTTGAGATAAACGCAATATCCCACGGTTTCAGCACAAGCCACTCAATGATCGGGTCAAAATTGGAGCGATGGTTTCCGACAAACATCAGCTTTTGATTCTTAGGTATCTTCTCCAGTCCGCTTGTATATACTCTGATTCGCAGCACCTTCAAAGCAGCGGCAGAAGCGCTGTAAGCAGTGTGCGGTAAAAACGGCTGTTTTTCTCATATTCTTTTTTCGGATCGACGCATAGGCTGCAAATTGCAAGGAAGCAAATATAGAGCAGCAGGACGGCGAGAATGCCAAGCAGTATGTAAACAACAACCATTTTATCCCTCCTTGGATCTGTGGTTTGCTGATTCAGTTCGTGCGGAACAGATTCAGGTAAAACCGTATGTACAGCGTAAGGGACATAAGCATAACGCAAATGCAAATTCCGATCAGAACATTTGCCACCGTTTCCGATATACTCGGGAACAAGATAAGGCACGTCATAACCAGATACAGAACCACGGTGTTGAGCTTGCCATACCATTTTGCGCTGTTAACAACATCTTTCTTTTGAATTGCCATATACCCGAGCACGGCCATAATGATCTCCTTGACCACAAAGAGAACAATCAATCCGCGCATCCAGCGATATTTCACCGTCAAGCAGAGGATCACCGTAGCCTGCGTCAGCTTGTCTGCCACGGGATCCAAAATCTTTCCGAGGTCTGACACCATATTGAATTTGCGGGCGATGAATCCGTCAATAATATCCGTTGCACCGGAGATTAAAATCACAGCCACTGCAGCAGAATATTCCTGCTTTCCTATATATAGCCACACGATCAGCGGAATCAGCGCCAAGCGTATCACACTTAATAAATTCGGTATCGTCAATACCTGATCTTTTCTGAATATCCTATGCATATGTAATATCTCCCATCGGCCTGTCGCCATTATAATATCGTTTATCTTCGCATTTATACAGCTGCCATTTCACTGTCCTGTTTTGCTTTCTCTGCCGGTGAAACGCATGACCGAACCGTATATTCCATGACTTCCGGTACAACTTCGCCGTCGATCTGAAGCGGTGCCGGCTCATTATATTTCACTTGAATGGTCTTTCCTTCCAGAATCGTCATCTGATTCGTATACTTCAGATGCTTGCCGCTGAAAATCGACGGAAAGATCATTAGTCCACGCAGTTTGCCGACATCGTGGAATATCAGAATGGATACCTTTCCGTCTTCACGTAATCTGTACTGCTCCGGCGTCGGCATCATACCCCCGCCATAGAACCTGCCGTTCATGACAGAGGCAAGCCACACTTTTTTATATTGATAGCGTTTGCCGTCAACAACGACGGTCACATTCTTGGGCTTATAGTGAAACAGCAACCCGGTGATGGCGATCTTCGTATAATTTACCGGCTTGGGCTTATTCCTCTTCTTGTTTTCCTCTCGGAGCTTTTCTCCAACCTCACAACAATAACCGTCAATGCCGAAACCGACATTGTTCAGGAACAATTCAGACTTTCCTTTAACGCTTACACGAGGTAGCCGTTCAAAATATGGGTTGAGGCAAACCGTTGGATCCGAAAACGGTTTTTGCCCGACATCCCTCGCAAAATCGTTGCCGGTTCCCGTGGGGTAGTAGTAGAGCTTATTGGGAATGTTCATTCCGTTAACATCGTTGACAAAACGATTCAGGGTGCCGTCTCCGCCGCATAAGATCACAGTGTCATTCGGGTCTAATCCGTTAAAAAAAGTCTTATAACTGATGATGCGGCAAATATTGATCGCCACAGCCCCTTCATTGGCATCCTGCAAGGCTTTTACGGCTTTCTCGGTCTCCGGACCGCCTGCACAGGGATTATAAAGAATATATTTTTCAGACATAAGTTCATTACCTCCTCGAAGCATCGTCCCTGTTCTGTAAATTTATCAGTGCGTGCTTAATGTAAACTTTGATTCTGTTCCGGCTTTCAAGCGCCTGAAGTTTTCCTTATGCCGCAGCGCCACAAAAATAACGATTGCAGCGTCTATCAAAATTACGGATACAGGTGCTTTGAACAGCAGCAGAAGCAATGGGCTGCAGAGCGTCGCAGCAACAGTAGCAAGCGACATATATTTTGTGGTAAGCAGCAGTACAACCATCATTCCGGTCACGATCCGCCAGTCTGTTACCCAAATCGTTGAAAGACTGACGAGAAATCCTTTGCCGCCTTTGAAGCCGTACCAGATCGGATAGGCATGTCCAAGAACAGCAAAAAGGCCTGTATAGACAGCCCCTAACTGATAAAGCCCCAGATATTTTTCAAACAGCTTTTGAATTCTTCAACGGAAACCTGCGCTGTCGTGATACGCCTTCCGCCACGGATCGTCTCGTAAAGTCTGTGTGCTTCTGCGGGTGTCCATGTGAGAAGCGCCGGAGACTCTTTGCCATCCTCGATCGTGGACATTCTGGCGTAGTCGATGTCGTATTTTTCGAGTTGCTCTGCGCTCAGGTCTGCGCAGGAATCGGTGATGATCTTAACTTTTCTCATGGTAAAAACTCCTTTTTATGTAATGAATCTTTGAAATGCTGCTTGCCGGTTAGAAAGAATCAAGCTTTTCCCGGATAAACCTCACTGCGTTTTCCGCATCCGTTTCATCGGGATGCCCCTCGGACAATTTTGCCTCGGAGATCATTTTTTTGATGGCAGGATCGTCCGGTTGCTGTGCGAACTGTCTTTGGATTTTGCTCAGCACCTCCTCCGCTATCTGACCTCGACACAGCAAAATGCCGCAATAGTCGCATTCGTCCGGCAGAAAAGGTTCGATCTTGCGCTCGATAAGCCGCTTGTATTCCTCACTTGGCTCTATGCCGCAGGTCACAAACAGGAATATCTTCTTTCCGGCCAGCCGGTCCAATGCGTCCATGACTTTTAGCGGGACTGTACCGTTGTTTATGCCGAATCCTACTAAATACACATCGGCCGCAAGGGTAACTTCTTCCTCTTGCAGGTTCGTCAAAAAAGCTTGATTTTCCGGAAGACGCTTTGCAATGCCGTATGCCAGCTTTTCTGTATTGCCTGATAAACTGTAATAGGCTATTTCATAGTTCAAGTCTGTCACTCCCTTAAAAACCGTTATTTCGACATTTTCTGCGGAGAGTGTAGCAAGCAATTCTAAACTGAAACGAAACTGCCCGGATTTTCAAAAGTTTCGTTTCAGTTTAGAATTTGAATATACGATAATGGTACTATGAAACACGGAAAGGGAAAAATCTCTATCGACCTCATCGAGGACGATCTGGTGTTCATCACCAACGGCTGCTGCACCGATACCTCCTGCTATGGCGACCAGACTCATGCACCCGATCTGTCCGGCATTGAAAACGGCAAGGGCGATTCCTGGGATATGTGGAAAGCTATCGCTGCTCAGGCCGAGCACGGCGAGTACGGCAACCCGGACAAATTCTGCTCCGATGTGGATGCCACCAACTGGATGAGCGCTACCGTCGCCACTTCCAATGAAGAGATCATTCAGCACATTATGAATGTTTGCAAGCGTGACCCGCGCTCCGGCAAGGTAACCACCGGCGGCATTGTCACCGTCAAGGACAGCACCGACAACTGGTATCTCTCCTGGACCATTAACCGCCAGCCGCAGTTCAAGTCCCAAGATAAGAACATGGTGCTTGTGTGGTTGTATTCTCTGAACACCAATAAGGAAGGCAACTATGTAAAGAAGGCCATGCGGGACTGCACTGGCGAGGAGGTCTGCCGTGAGTGGCTGTACCACATCGGCATGCCGACCGAAAAGATCGATGCGCTGGCACACGATGCCTGCAACACCACCACCTGCTTTATGCCGTATATCAATTCCTTCTTCCAGCCTCGTAAGGAGTCTGACCGTCCGAAGGTCGTGCCCGATGGCGCTGTGAACTTCGCCTTCATCGGTCAATTTGCCGAGACGCCCCGTGACACCATCTTCACCACCGAGTATTCCATGCGTACCGGTATGGAGTCGGTCTACACGCTGCTTGACATCGACCGCGGCGTGCCGGAGGTCTGGGGCAGCAAGTACGATGTGCGTGAGATCCTGCGTGCCTGCTACTACGCCATCGACAAGAAGCCGATCAGTGAGGCACCGCTGTCCTTCAAGGAGAAGGAAATGCTCAAGGTGGTCCTGAAAAAGGTTAAGGGCACAGATATCGAGATCCTGCTGAGAGAAAGCGGACTCATCGAGTAAAAAATACAGAACCAATGGGCGGCTGCCGATGCACAAAAAGCGTCGGCAGCCGCTTTTTTCATTATGCGAGGAACATTTCAGCCGGCATTGACACGTCGGGCGTGATACTGTAAAATATATATAGTTCGCAGAAACGAATACAAGCGGAGGAAATGTATGGATTATATCTCTGTAAAGGAAGCTGCCGAGCAGTGGCAGGTTTCGCAGCGCTGGGTGCAAAAGCTCTGTAAGGAAAACCGGATAGACGGGGTGCTGCGTTTCGGACATTCTTATATGATTCCGAAGGATTTGAAAAGGCCTGTCGATCTTAGATACAGCATCAACAAACCTGCGAAAAAGGAATAAGTTTATTTTCAGTTGATTTTGCAGCATTATTCTATGGGAGATAATTTAGCCGAGGAGGATATTTATGTTTCACATTCTCGTTGTAGATGACGATAAGCATACCAGGAAGCTGCTCCGTGCCGTGTTGGAAAATGCCCATTACACCGTAACAACGGCAACCAACGGAGAAGAAGCGCTGGAGGCTCTGGACAAAGAGCATATTGATCTGGTTGTACTGGACATTATGATGCCGAAAATGGACGGATATGAATTTACACGGTTTGTTCGGGAAACAGATAATGCGCTGCCTATATTGATGGTAACGGCAAAGCATTTACCGGCAGATGAGAAAAAGGGATTCCTTGTGGGAACCGACGATTATATCACAAAACCGATCGACGAGGAAAAGCTGCTTTTGCGTATCAAAGCATTGCTTCGGCGTGCGCAGATCGTCAGCGAACAGAAAATCACGATTGGTGATGTTGTTTTGGACTACAATGCCTTTACGGTCACAAAAAATGGTGAAACGCAGGAGCTACCGCAGAAGGAATTTATGCTCCTGTATAAGCTGCTTTCTTATCCCGGTCAAATTTTCACCCGTATTCAGCTGATGGATGAGATATGGGGGACGGATAGCGAAACCGGTTGGGAAACCGTCACCGTTCATGTCGGGCGCTTACGCAAACGCTTTGAAGGATGGAATGAATTTGAGATCGTTGCTGTTCGTGGGCTTGGTTATAAGGCGGTGAAGAAGGTATGAATAAAAGGAAGCGAACAGGGCGGATCGCTTTGGCACTGCTGATCTCCGGCATTGTTTTTCTTACCAACACGATCGCTATGCTGCTGACGATCGTAGCTATCTATGGACTGGCCCGACTCGGAGTCATTGAAACGACCGGAGGACAGGTAGGATTACCGGAGCTTTTGAGGTTCTTCTTTTACACCAGTCTGGTTATTGGATTTCTTCTCGCCTCTTTGACAGGAAAAATCATTCTAAAACCAATCAAGCGTATTATCGATCAGCTTGACCGGCTGGCAAGCGGCGACTTCAAGACGAGACTGCATTTCGGCAAGCCTATTGCCGACCATCCCACCTTCAAGCAGGTAGAAAAAAGTTTCAATCGGGCGGCAGAAGAACTGGATTACACAGAAATGCTGATTTTATCAACAACTTCTCTCATGAATTTAAGACACCGATCGTTTCTATCGCAGGCTTTGCAAAGCTTTTGCGTCGCGGAAACCTTACGGACGAACAAAAAGAAGAATACCTTGAAGTCATTGAAGAGGAATCGCTTCGGCTTTCTGCCATGGCAAACAATGTATTGAATTTGACTCGGGTGGAAAACCAGACGATCCTGACAGAGGTTACAAGATTTAACCTTTCTGAACAGATTCGTGGAGCCGTCCTGCTGCTTGCAGAAAAATGGACGCCCAAGAACCTGTATATGGATATGCAGTTCGGTGAGCATATGATATGTGCAAATGAAGAACTGCTGAAGCAGGTATGGATCAATCTGCTGGATAATGCAATCAAGTTTTCGGATCCGAACGGCACGGTATCTGTCGATATTTCCGACGGGAGCGAATGCCTTTCAATCTCTGTTTCCAACCACGGCAAAGACATCCCAAAGGACCGTATTGCCCATATCTTCAATAAGTTCTATCAGGCGGATGAGTCACATTCGTCGGAAGGAAACGGCATTGGTCTTGCCGTCGTGAAAAAAGTATGTGAGTTGCACGGCGGTGCGGTATCGGCAAAAAGCGAAAGCGGAACAACGACCTTTACTGTTGTGCTACCGAAACAGCAGAATATGTGATATTGCTATATAACAACAGCCGGAATATTCCGGCTGTTTCCTTCTACGAGCATAAAAATACCACCGGGGATTGCTCCCTGGTGGTTGATAGATGATTAAGCTACTGATTAGAGCAAACAGCGATTGCACTCATTATCCATTGACCTTCATCATAAATCTTCTGCACACACTTCTTGGCAGCAGCCGTGCAGCGATGCTCACCGTGTGAGTTGGCCAGCCACAATAGCGAAGAGTTTTTCCCTTCTGTGCAGCACGGAAACCTGCCTCTGCAACAGCCGCTGCGCTGGCAGGCTTAAACATGGAGAACATATGGGAGTTTTTCATCTGTGCGGCCTGTTCAAATCCCGTGGCAGTTGGGCCGGGGCAAAGCGCAGTCACTGTAACGCCCGTACTGCGCACCTCCTCGGCAACGGCTTCGCTGAAGCTGCGTACAAATTCCTTAGAGGCATAGTATAGGCACATCCTCGGCCCGGCACTGAATGCTGCGACCGAAGATAGATTCAGCACACTGCCATGTCTGCGCTCCACCATACCGGGCAGAAAATACCGCGTAAGCTGCACCAGCGTCATGATGTTGACTTGCAGGAGATCGGTCTGCCGCTGGGCGTCCACCTCCCAGAAGTTGCCGAAGTCACCGAACCCGGCGTTGTTGACCAGTGCATCAATGGTGATATTCTTCTCTAAGGTGTAATTGAATACTTCATAGGCGGCGTCTGGCTGAGACAAGTCCTGCGCCAGCACCCATACATGACAGTCATACTGCGTCTCCAGCTCGCTTTTCAGCTTATAGAGCTTCCCCTCGCTGCGGGCAACTACAACAAGATCAAAACCCTCTCTTGCGTATATTCTGGCAAACTCCAAACCCAGTCCGCCGGATGCGCCGGTGATAAGTACTGTTTTTCTCATATTAGCCACCTCACAATTCGATGATGTGCGGCTGCACATCGGGGTCGTGGTTGGCAAGAGACTCTACGCAGTTTGCGTTTAGGCTTTGCTCTCGTATCCATTCCAGTGACTTTTTCTGTGCCGCCTTGTCATCTGCAATGCCGGATGTGATCAGCTGCTCCCACGATTTTCGGGCGTAACCGCCATCGGCGTAGAAGTAGTATGAACCGCCCGTCAGAACCAGTAATCTTTAGCGCACATAGCCCTTTGGAATGACCAGGGATATTGACCATAACGAGGCTTTCATCCCCAAATACATCGTAGGATTTTCCCGCAAGGCCTTCCGTACCGTTCCAGTCGAAGGTCTGCATTTTCGTGCTGCGCCACCAATCCGCATTGTAGCGGATGCGGTTGACGGGCGTTTTGTTCTCCGCAAAAAGCAGCTCGTCTTTCGACACAAGGATCTGCTTTGCGTCGGCCACCAGATTCAGACCGTTGGTGTGGTCGCAATCCAGATGGGACAGCAGCACCAAATCCAAGTCGGCAGGATGAATGCCCAGCGCCGCCAACTGCTCGTCGATGGCTAAGCCTTTTTCAATTCGTCCTTGATTTGTTACATACAGCGGCAGCGAACCGAGGGACTTGATCTGCGCTTTTTTATCAAACACACCATCGGGGCTCATATTCCGATGCCATCCGCAGTCAAAGATTATATTCCCGTGGCTGCCCTCAATAAGATAGGC
>ERZ791907.673-NODE-673-length-31648-cov-7.150761_pt1 | contig 31648 bp, 32 predicted proteins | sample MGYA00510145_ERZ791907 | MGnify/ENA primary metagenome ERZ791907 (study PRJEB30046, sample SAMN00792089) | human gut metagenome | study: EMG produced TPA metagenomics assembly of the A metagenome-wide association study of gut microbiota in type 2... | reverse complement strand
GTGCAGTGGTAGCGGGAGCGTGCCGTCCGAAATAGCTGAGCCCACCTACGGGGCTTGATCGTTCGGATACGTATTTATCAAAGCATTGCAAAGCAAAGACTTTTCGGAAATCCTACTGATCTGCGTCAATTTTTTAGACAGAGTCCACGGATCAATTTGTTTTACGAGGCAAAATTATCATTTACCTTACAGAACATAAGAAATATTATAGGAATGCTCCAAGCTTCATCCTGGGAAGACCGAAGCATGGGAGCATTCTTTATTTCATGAGTTTATTTAGTTTGTCTGCCTGTGCGAAGCTGCTCATCTCATAGAGCACCAGCACTTCATCGGCAGGATTTTCTTCCATGTAATTGCTGACCGACCTCTTGAAGTACCGCAGATCGATCATCCGGATCTGCGCATAATCCTTCATCAGAAACGGGACCATGCTGTTTGCGAAGGAGTCCTTGAAGATCACGAGTGTTCGGTCGTTATCCGGATTTTTCATCCGGATATCCACTTCGCCGTAATTGCCGCCAAAATAAACAGCATACTTATCTTTTTCGTTCTTTTTTGCCGTGTCGTAGACGGCATCGATTTCTTTTCCATCACAGATAATCTCCGCCTCCGGCAGATTCTCCGGCAGTTCGATCGTGTCAGGCACGGCATCGCTGTCGAGTGCCTTGGAATAAAGGGTGCCATAAAAGGCATCGCTAAATTCTTTAATATCAAAGTTCTTATAGGAGGCAGCCTTTCGTCCGACGGATTCTGTGTATGCCTGATATCCCACATATGCGCCGTACTGCGTCCAGTGATGGTCAGTCCGGTAATACACCTGCGTTTCCCCGGAAGAGTCCTGCACACCGGCTCCCTTCTGCTGCTTCCGGACTTCCTTCATGTCCTTCCGGATATCCACAAGCTTCACATTCTGTAGCGTCTCCTTTGCCGTTTTGTACATGGCATCCGCATCATACAGGGAAGCATGCTCCGGCAGCTTATCCTTCAGGATCTGTCCCGGCGATGGCACAAGAAGTGCTGTCACCTCCGCATCTTTACTTAAGGACGCCAGACGATTGACAAACCGCAGATTCTGAAAATAATCTGTCCGGGAAATATTCTGATTCATGATTTTTTCAAAATAATAATGATCTTTTCCGAGGTAGACCCCGCCGACATCCTTCATGCCAATTCCCTTTTTAACTGTTGTGGAAAGTGCCGTCAGCCAGTCTCTTCCCGGAAACTGATCGTTGAATGCATCCGTCAGCTCCTGCTGAACCTCTCCGGTCATCACATCCTCCGGCACCAGCTTCGGAAACTGTGTCAGATATCGGTTCTCATTATCCGAATATTCTCTGTGTCCCGCTGTGACGGTTACAATTCCGCCAATCGCAAGTGCTGCGACAAAACAAACTACAAATATAATGTCTTTTTTCTTCATGATCGATCCTCATTGTGCCGCTTCTGACACGGCATATTGATAATAAATCCGGCTGTTATTCTCTTCATTCCGGACATATTATCCTGAAATTACTTCTGTTCGTCCCAAGATCACTTGTGTCAGAAACGAAAATATAAAAATGGATTGTAGCTTCCACTGACAAGGAGTGCCACACTGATCAGAAGCAGCACTGCAAGCCCTGCCGCACGAAGCACGTACACCAAACGCTCGCCGCCTGCCGGAAATCTCTGCCCCGTTACGGTGCAAAGCCATGTACACACGCTCCGCACTGCCTTTTTCGGAAGCTGTGTGCTTCCGATCACCAGAATAAGAAGCAGCCAGCCATAGCTTTGCCAGTAATAAGCGGCAATTCCATTATCTACCGCCACGTTGACACCAAACATGCTCTGCAGATACGAAAACAATACACTCATATCATCGCATGCAAACACCGCCCAGCCAAGCACGATGAAAAACAGTGCATAGATATGCCGGAAAATCTTCGGCCACCTCCCCATTTCCCGCAGTAAAAACAGCTTTTCCACAAGAAGCAGAACGAAGAAATAAAGTCCCCACAGGATAAAATTCCATCCGGCACCATGCCACAAACCGGTCAAAAACCACACCACCAACAGATTAAAGATCTGGCGGATCGTTCCTTTACGGTTGCCTCCCAGCGGAATGTACACATACTCCCGAAACCAGGTTCCAAGCGTCATATGCCACCGCCTCCAGAACTCGGTAATGCTCCGGGACAGATATGGATAATTGAAGTTCTCCGGAAAACGAAAGCCCAGAATATGTCCGAGTCCGATCGCCATATCCGAATAACCGGAGAAATCAAAATATATCTGAAAGGTATAGGCGATCGCACCGAGCCATGCCGCCGACATACTCATGTCGCTCTGCGGCAATACTGATATCTGCGACCACAGATCACCGATCTGATTGGCAAGAAGAACCTTTTTGGCAAGCCCAACAATAAACCGCTGTGCACCGTATGCACGCTCCTCCCAGCTTCCCCTCCTGTTCCGGATCTGCTCTGCCACATCGCTGTAGCGCACGATCGGACCGGCGATGAGCTGCGGGAACAGGCACACATACATACCAAAATCAATGATATTATGCTGTGCCTCAACCTTTCTGCGGTAAACATCAATCGTGTAGGAAAGTGTCTGAAAGGTATAAAAGGAAATACCGATCGGAAGTGCCAGCTTCAGAAGCGGCAGTGGATGACCCGTCAGCGTTCCCACGCTCTCCAGCACAAAATCCGTATATTTGAAGAAACAAAGGATTCCGATATTGACAACAACCGACAGCATAAGCACCCATTTGCGGTACTGCGGTTTCTCCCGGCGGTCAAGATATTCCATGACGATTCCGTTGGCGTAATCAAACACCGTGGAAAACAGCATGATCACGATATATCTCGGCTCTCCCCACGCATAGAAAAACAAACTCGCAATAAACAAAAAGAAATTGCGGAATCTCACCGTGCAAAGTGCATATACTGTCAGCACCACCGGCAAAAATCCGCAAAGAAACACCATACTGCTAAAAACCATTACTTCTGCCCCTTATATCTACTTAATCTGCGCGATCTTTCCGACGAGATACGCATTACGTGTCATCGAGATATTGTTGATAAAGATCACATCCTGTACGTTATTCTTCGTGGCAAGCTTTGATACGCTTCCCTTCCAGTAACGATAATCAACAACATAAATCTTCTGATAATGATCCGCAAGATACGGAATAAACGCATTGCCGTAGGACTCCTTCACAACGACACAGCTTGATCCATCCTTGATCTTCTTATTATGAATCACCGTGTATGGATTATCTCCGGCAAGAAACGCACAATATTTCAGCTGCACGCTGTATTTCTGACCATTGGCGATCACGGAGGTCTTGTAGCTGCCTCCATTCTGATCGTGGTATGTCATCGTCATTTTGTCATGATCAACCGGGAAATATGCTTTCACCTTGTCCTTTTTCAGCGTCTTGCTGCGGTTGGTATCCAGGTAAAACGATCCCAGAAAGCTCCCGAAATTCTCCTGCTGATACTCGGAAAGCTCATGTGCTGTAAGTCCCTTGGCATCGCAAAATTCACGATATGCATAATAAGCCCCTCTGCTTGTCCAGTGATGATCCGTCCTGAAATAAATATATTCCTGCCGGCGGCTCATCATTGTATCATACAAAGGCACTGTCTTCACCTGATGATTCATCTTTTTATAAATGGAATGAATAGATTTCTTCTGATCGGAAGAATTGACCTTGGAGGTCTTATTATCCGGAAAGGTGATTCCCATACTGGTCGGTACAACCAGATCGTAAACATCTGCCTTTCCCTTCAAACGGGATGCCACGGTGTTGACAACAGAGGCATAATTTGACGCAGATTTCTCCACATAATTGTACAGCTCATAGGCACTTCCGCCCAGCTTTACAGTGCCTCCAAAGCTCTGCAGCTTCGCATCCGATGTGATCTTTGCATATGGTTTCTTGGTTCCGGCACTATTCCCGTTCTTATTCTCCTCGGCTGCCGCCTCTGCAGGCTTACTGCTCTCATTGACCGTGATCTCTCTCACACTGTCGGATGTATCACTGCCAGCACGGTTCGTGGAATTTCCGGCACCACATGCTGTGGTGCTGACAATACACGCCACTGTAATCATACAAAGTGCAAAAACTTTTCTCATTTCATTCCTCCGCCGAAACACATAGGTATCCTACTTCTTGCCTTTTAACTGTTCCCGAATCACACTGCCCGCCGTATCCTTGTCAGAGCATACACATGCGACGATGTATTTTCCGCTCTGAAGAATCACTGCATCATCGATCTTCTTGGCTTCCTTAGGCAGATAATCCTGAAATGACTGCTGCATATCCGTCAGATGCTGCTGCACATTCTCAATCTCCGGATCCATCCGGCTCTCGTCGTTCACTGTCATGATCAGCAGTTCATCCGCACTGGTTCCCTCCCCCATGTAAAGCACAACCTTCGTCTTATCCGAAGCGGTGGTGATCATACTCTGCGTTACAGAGTCGTCCATCTTCTCAAGTGTTGTATCAAAAGGCACCTTCTCAAGAACGGTTTCGGCAAACGCATCTATGTCTAACGTCTCCGCATCCTTCTTCTGACCGCTCTCCCCAGCTTTGTCGCTGTGACTGCTGTGATCCTCAATGCCGGTCGGCGAAGAAGCCGTTGTATTTATTTCCATTTTAAATGCCCAGATTGAAACTGCCAATACAAATACACTGCATACAAACAGCACATATAGCTGTTTCTTATCCTTCTGTTCAACCATGGTAACCCTCATTTCGACCTTTATCATTCGTGCTGAAAACAAAGCACCAATATGATTATATAATCGACATTTCCCATAAGTCAATAGATTTTCTCTTTTTTGCCATGGAAATGTATCCCGCTTCAAAATCCCATCATTTCTGCCCGGTGATCCGCTCCAGTGCCTCCTGCGGAAGCTTTGTATGGCAGGCAATATCCAGGATACTTTCCGTCTCATTGGCAGCATTAAAATACCACATTGCCGCCTCCGCCGGTTCACCCTGTTCCTCATAGTATGTACCCAGTTCACAGCACAGCTCCGCGCAGCCGCCCATCGCGACTCCACGCAGTGCATAGGTGAAAAAGTGTGCCACATCCTTCTTAAGCCGGTAAATATGTGTGAGCACGCAGACCGCTTCAAGAATCTCATCGTCTGTTCTGCCGTTCTGCTCAATACTCTCCAGAAAGCTCGCCTCCGCATCCAGAAAATCCTGCTCACTGCCGGCAATAAACAGTTCCATCGCATACATATGATGCAGCTTGGCAGACAGCGTGATTCCCTTGTCATGCAGCCGCTTCAGTGCTGTCAGATCCCTGCCACCATGATTATGCTCCGGCTTATGAATGATCTCGATCTCACTGTCAAAGACCACCGGATCCAGCCGCAGCGTTTCATGGATCGGATCGATCCAGGTAAAGGAACGCAGCCTGCGATACAGCTTTGGACGAAGCTCCCTTTCAAAGTTACCGGTCGTATTGCATTCGCCCATATCATTGCAGTAATACATCTGCACGATCTCAATCTCCGGAAGCAGCGCTTCTTTAAGCTGCCGCAGCTTCTCCCGGTTCGCCTCATCCAGATACTCATCCGCATCTGCCGTATATATGTAATCCATCTGTGCCTTGGACGCCGCAAAATTTCTTGCTACCGCAAAATCGTCGATCCATGCAAAATCATAGATCTTATCGGTATATTTTGCCGCAATTTCTTTGGTGGTATCCTGCGATCCGGTATCCACGATAATGATCTCATCCATCAGATCCGCCATAGAATCCAGACAGCGTGCCAGCACATTCTGTTCATTTTTCACGATCATACATAAACTGAAGGTTGCCATTTTGTCTCCTCTCCGCTCTTAGCGCCACAGGTCTCCGGTCACACAAACATCATCACAAGCTCCGCAACAAATGCTGCCGCGCAGGCACCGACCGCCACCTGCAAAAGCCCCTTCTTCCGAAATGCCAGCACCAGTGCTGCAGCCGTTCCGACACTGCCGGAGATGATCGATCCGGTCGAGGTAAAGATCGCCGGAAATGTCATGGCTCCAAGCACCGCATACGGCACATAAAACAAAAAGGAACGGATAAACTGATTCTCCATTTTGCCACGGCAGAGGACAAACGGTATCATACGGATCAGATAGGTCACACCGGCTGATATTGCCAGGTAAATAAAAAACTTCATCGTATCCATCGCTTAGCCCTCCTCTTCTTTCACCGGATACAGCCATGCTCCCAGAGCGGAGGCTGCCACAGCACAGATAATGATCACAAAACCGGAGGATACATGACGAAACACCGGAATCCACCGGAAGCAGCAACTCATCGCCACCGCCACAAGAATGACCTTCAGACACGCGGCATCCTCTCTTGCCTGAGGCAGAATGATCGCAAGGAACATACCGTAGATTGCGATTCCAAGTACATCACTGACCATCGCCGGCAAAACTCCGCCAAGCAATGCACCGAACAGCGTTCCCGCCTGCCAGCCGATAAACGGAAGACTGATCAGTCCGTAAAAATACCATTTACCAACCTCGCCCTTACGGCTGGACGCCACCCCGAATATCTCATCCGTAATTCCGTAGCTTATCGCGAACCGGTGCGGCAACGTCATCGACCTGTCCAACTTCTGGGACAGCGAAAGCGACATCAGCGCGTAGCGCAAATTAATGATAAATTCCGTCAGTGCCATTTCCATATAAGCACCACTCGCGGCCATGATATCCAGGCCGGCAAACTGACCGGCTGAGGTCAGATTCATCACCGAGATCAATAACGCCTGCCACCACGTCATTCCGACAGACACCGCCATCAGTCCGAATGTAAAGCTGACCGGTACATATCCCATAGCAATGGGGATGCCGTCACGCATCCCCCTCTTAAAATCATTCATTGTACATTATCCCCGCCCCTTTGCGGGTCCCTTCTCTATATTTGTCCACACAAGGCATATTTCAATACTGCAAAAGCCTCACGTACATACATGTTGGGAACTGTATACCATTTTACACCTGTTCCCATTCCCTGTACATGGGTAAACCCCTTTTTCTTTGCAATACGGGTTGCCCGGAAAATATGAAACTGATTGCTTACGACCACTACCTTTGCCTGTGAATCCGAAATCTTATCCCTGCTGTACTGCAGGTTCTGATCCGTGTTGACCGACTTATCCTCAAGGATCAGCCGCTCCTTTGCAATGCCAAGCTCTGTCAGATATGTATACATTGCCTGCGCCTCGCTGATATCCTCACCCGGTCCTTTCCCGCCGGAAAGCACTGCACGCGTTTTCGGATTGTCATTCAGATAGCGGTACGCCTTCCGGATCCGTTTCTCCAGATTATACGACGGTTTCGCGCCATTCACACGCGCCCCCAGCACGATCACATAATCTGCTCCGGCATCCGGCTTGCTCCCGCCGTAGCCGATCAGTATCCCCTCAACGACTACAAACACAAGAGTGCCCACACCGATTACCGCAAGCAGAGTATGGTGCGCCCACACCGGCAGATGGTGTCCCTGTCTGTCAAGCAGATACCATAGAATATCACCGCCGATCAGGACACCGCCTGCAAGCAGCCAGAACCATGTAAATGTATTGTTCATCCCAACCATTGTGATATACATGATAAAATATCCGATGCATATCACACCCAGAATAAATACTATTGTCATCCAGATCCGATTCCTTTTCATAACGTTCTCCTAATTACTGTCCACCGGTCACATCTTCCTGTGTGGTTTCCTGTCCCACATCCTCATAATCATTATCCTGAGACGGCTTCTGCGGCTTGGCTGTCGCTGCGCTGCTGCCATCTCCCTGGCTATTATCATCCGGTGTGGACGGCTCCGTTCCATCGTCTTTCTGTGGCGCATCTGTCACAGCAGGCTCGGCGCTGGTCGTCTCGTTTTCCGTTGATGTTGCACTTGGATCGATCGTCTCCTTCGGTGCCTTTGTCGCCTTTGTGTCATCACCGGTTGTCTGATATTTGTCACCGGTGTTGTCCGAGCTTCCGGTATCATATACGAAGTCCGCATATTCCATACCGCTATGCAATTCTCCCATAAACTCATGCCAGATGTAAAGCGGATATGTGCTTCCGTACAGATTACTTACCGCTCTCGGATTATCGTAGCCAACCCATACCGCGGTCGAATAATACGGTGTATAACCACAGAACCAGCCATCCTTCTTATCACTGGTCGTTCCGGTCTTACCGGCGCATGCCATATTGCTGAGCTGCTTGCCGGCTGCGGTACCACGCACCAGAACACCCTTGAGGATATCCGTCATCGCTTCCGCTGCCTCCGGCTTGTAAACCTGCTTCTGCTTTGTGAGCTTATTCATATTGACGATCACATTGCCGTCGTAATCTGTAATCTTCTTGATACAGGTTGGATTGCGGAACTTTCCGTTGTTGGCAAGTGTCGCATAGGCAGATGCCATCTCTACGGTGCTTGCTCCATTGGTCAGTCCACCAAGGGATGCCGCAGGCACATAGTCACTGTCAACGATCTTGGAGAAATTCATCTTCTTGACATAGCTGAGGCCTACCGCCGGTGTCATCTCCTGAAATAAGCGCCATGCGACAACGTTCTTGGACTTCTCAACCGCTGTGCGAAGCGGAATCTTGCCGAGATAACGTCCATCCGCATTTCGCGGACCATCCTTGAAATAGGTGTCATCCACAATACTGTTGGCGGTATAACCACGCTCCAGTGCCGGTGTATATACCGCAATCGGCTTGAAGCAGCTTCCCGGCTGGCGATAGCTCTGGAAACCACGGTTGATCGTATACCCGGTCGTCGATTTCTGCTTACGTCCGCCAACGATCGCCACAACCTTACCGTTCTTATTGTTGATACAGGTTGCCGCTCCCTGCATGGCATAAACACCCTTTGTCTTCTCCGTGAAGGAAGAAAGCTGTTCATTGACCGCCTTCTGCAGCTTCGCCTGTATCTTCTTATTCAGTGTCGTATAAATATTATATCCTGCCGTATGCAGTAACTTGTAGCATTCCTCGTACATGTCCTTATACTCTGCATCATAGCTGCTCCGATCCGCATCTGAAGAAAACTCATACCGGAATTCAAAGCCCTGCTTCTGCATCAATGCCTTGGCAGCACAGCTTACCGCATAGGTCGTCAGATAATTCTGATTCTTGATCTCCTTCGCCGGATTCATCACGATATCCGAATAATACGCATCGCTGTATTCCGCAGAGGAGATAAACTTCTGGGACAACATCTGATCCAGAATACGGTTCTTTCTCTTGATCGTATTGTCAAAATGCTCCAGCGGATCGTAGCTCTGCGGACGGTTCGGGATCGAGCAGACAAATGCCACTTCAGCCAGACTCAGCTCTGACGCCGACTTACTAAAGTAGCCGCGGCTCGCTGCCTCAATTCCGTAATAGCCATTTGCGAAGAATACATTGTTGATATAAAATTCCAGAATCTGATCCTTGGAGTACTTCTTCTCCATCTCCGTGGCAACGAAGATCTCCTTGACCTTACGGGAATATGACTTATCCGTGTACGGCAGATAGTCCGTAAAAATATTACGGGCCAGCTGCTGGGTAATCGTACTTGCACCACGCGTCGCATCCTGTCCCCTGAGCTTGTTCATAAACAGGGTGATACCTGCGCTGACCAGTGCCTTCGGATCGTAACCGGCATGCTTATAGAAATCACGATCCTCCGTTACGACAAATGCATCCTTTACATACTGCGGAATCTTGTCGAAGGTCAGGTAGTAGGAATCATGATCACCTTTGAGTTTTGCCAGAACCTTGCCATTGGAATCATAAATAAAACTTGCCTCGGAGGATTTAAAGGTATCCTCGGAAGAGGCAGCGATCATCTTCTTCGCCTCTGCCTGCCACTTGAGCAGTGTGTTGCCGTATTTGAAATAAAACAGTGCCACCACCGCCAGAATTGCTAACAGGATCAACAAAAAAAGTATCTTAAAAAACAAGCGAAGCTTTGGATGCTTCTTCTTGCGCTTTGTCTTACCGGTCTTTCCTGACGATGCCGCCGCTGCCGGTCTCTTTCCGGCGGAACCGGATGCGTTTCTTCCGGAACCAGTGCCATAAGAAGCAGAACCTCTGCCTGTACCGTAGGAAGCGGTGCCGTGTCCCGTTCCGCGGGAGGCTGCACGCCCTGTACCATATGAAGTTTTGCTTCTCCCTGCAGAGCCATTTGCTGCTCTGCCTCTTTCTGAATAATTCATACTTTTATCACGCCTTTCTAATGTGGTTATCATAGCATATTTTTTTCTAAAATGCATCATTATCAGGTGGTTTTCATAAATTCATAAGATTCTCGTAAATGGTATTTCGACATCTTTTCGATTCCCGTGTATATTTTTCGGCAATCCGGCAAAAATCTTCATGTCGACAAATAAAAAGCGAAAGGATTTTATTATGTATCGTATATCAGACAAGAACAAAAACACAAAGAAAGTGCGCTGGGTCCTTCTGGAACAGCTTCCAACCATATTATCACCAAAAATGCTGATTTTAGTTTTCCTGTATGCCATGGCGTTTACCCTTCTTCTGCTGGGACTGCGCATTCTGCATTTTGAAACTTCACTGTCCGGGACTATGACCACACTTACATCAACCGCCGACCACGCAAACACCTCGGTTCTATACCGGCAGGAATCTGCAGAAACGATCCAGCAGGGTATTGCCTCCCGGGTCATCCGCCTTCATGTCATCGCAAACAGCGACACAGCCGAGGATCAGGCACTCAAGCTGAAGGTACGTGATTCCATTATCAAAAACCTGCAGAGCAGTCTGTCCGAAACAGCCTCCGTCCGGGATGCCCGCCGCCAGATCATCGCACGGATCCCGAAGATCCAACAGAAAGCACAGGAAACAGTCGCCGGAGCGGGCTATGGCTACCCGGTCAAAGTCACTCTCGGCAATCAATATTTTCCGGTGAAGGATTATGGCGATCTGCGTTTTCCTGCCGGCAATTATGAAGCACTCTGTGTCCGGATCGGCTCCGCAGCCGGTCACAACTGGTGGTGCGTCCTGTTCCCAAGCCTGTGCTTTGTCGATGAGACCCACGCCGTTGTCCCTGACGACTCCAAGGAAAAGCTTCAGGATTCTCTTTCACAGGAGGAATACGAGGCTCTTGAAATACATTCTGCCGCCTGCGACTGGATCACTGACAAGCTTCGCTGATTGTTCGACGGAATCACAGAGTACATTTTAGGGGATGTTTTCTCTCTATGATCAGCTTGCAACAGCTCCATCACCGGATCGAACATCCCCTTCCGGACTGCACTGGACATTCCATGTATCTTCCCGTACAATAGGGGTAACCCAAATACAGAAACGAGGATTGTCATGAAAGAAAATGTACTGATCTCCATTACCGGCCGCCATCTGACCGACGAGGATGAAAATACCATCGAGACAAAGCAGCCCGGCAAATATGCTTATTTCCGGGGCAAGCATATTATACGCTATGAGGAATATCCGGAGCTTGAGGACGATGTCCCTCCGATCGCGGTGCCATGTATGCTTAAGCTCGATGCCAATAATGTGGTTCTGACCAAAAAGGGGGACATACCGATGAAAATGCATTTTTCACCGGGCATCTCCCACAACACCCTTTATCAGACACCGATCGGTGCACTGCCTCTGAGCATTGACACGACCCATCTGGAAATGACCGAAAACGATAACGAGATCCGCGTGGAGCTGAGCTACTCCCTGAACATGAACGGCAGCCCGGTCAGCGAATGCACGATGTCCATTCTGGTGCAATAATACCGTAGATCTTGCAATTTGAAGCACAAAAGGGCAAAACCAACGTTTTGCCCTTAATTAGCATTATATTACGAACATTTTCCTATACCGGGATCAGCCTCTTACTTCTTATCCGTCTTCTCAGCGGCAGCCTTTGCCTTCGCCTGCATGCCGGTCAGCTTATCCTGCATCCGCGAGCGGAAGGAACGCTTTCCTGTCGGTGTCTCAAGATTGGTACGCAGTCCCTTGACCTCAAGGATATAGATACCGCTTACCTTTGCCTTTACAGACTTCTTCACCGGAATCTGCTCAAAAATCTTCTCATCACACATTAATGACATAATCTGATTTCCGATCTTTGCCTTTACGATCGGCACCTTCTGACCACGGAAACGCTTTGGCGTCTGGTCGATCACAAGCTGTGGAAGCCCCGAATCCTTTAATTTCATTTTCTTCTTGTCAATAACAAGAAATGATGCATTCTGTGCTGCTGCCTGAAGCTGCTTCTGTGACTCCTCCTGGCGGTTCTGCAGTTTCTTACCATAGATGCTGAGTGCAACAAGACCTGCAACAAGTGCAATAATAACAATAATCGTAACAACTACCCATGCCTTTACTGCAAATAACGGCATGAACATCATCCATTCGTTCATAATTCTTCAACCAAACCTTTCTTCAAACTGTTCTTAAGAATACCACATTTTCGTCCCGTTGAAAATACCCATCTACAACTCTGCCGCATTTTTCTTGACCTTTTCGCCGATAATTTCACGAACCTTCTCTGCAACATGCTTCTTCTCAGTCTTCTCCAGATCATCCATATAGATCGGTTTGCAATACTCAACAATAACGTGTGTGCTGTGAATCCACGGGAAATGATTTTCAAATGCTTCATCGGTATTGTTCAGTGCCACCGGAATGATCGGACGATGCGACTTTTCTGCCAGCTTAAAGCTTGCCTGATGAAACTCCAGAAGCTCATCGCCGTGATTTCTCGTTCCCTCCGGAGCAATAAATACAGAATGTCCGGATTTCAAAAGCTCGATTCCTTCCAGTATCGTCTGAAGCCCCTTTTTGAGATCATTGCGATCCAGGAAAAGACATTTCATTGCCTTCATCCAGCGGGTGATCAGCGGAACATGCGCAAGATCATCCTTGGACACAAACGCCATTGGCATTGGTCCGGTTGTATAACCTACCAGAATATCGAAATAACTCCGGTGATTGAAGACATACATTGCCGACTCACCCTGCAGCACATTTTCCTGTCCCTTGACCGTCACCTTCACACCGGCAATAAACAAAATATCCTTAAATGCCCTGCGTATCAGGGTCTGCGCATACCGTGGCTTCATATCCGGATTGATCTTGCCGATGATCCAGCCAACGAACCATGCCGGTATACTAAAAATATAATATAACATCAGGTAAATTACGATTATGATTGTTCTCATTGTGTTCTCCCATTCTTGTGATGATGCTTATTCCTGCCTTATAAGCTGCCTCATTACTCTGTCTGAGGCACCGTATTCTCCTCGGTCGTCTCCTGACCGCCCTGTCCCGGATCCGGGGTAGCCGGCATCACAGTACTCTCTGCCGGATCTGTCGTCGGCGTCTGTACGGACGGTTTCTTTGTCGGCTTGGCAACGGGCTTCTTCGTTGCTTTCGGTTTCTCCTCCGGCTTCTTCGTTGCCTTTGGTTTCTTGGTTGCCTTTGGCTTCTTCGTTGCCTCCGGCTTCTTTGTCGCAGTCGGAGCTGCGGACGGAGTAATAACAGGCTTTACTCTGCCCACCTTTCGGTTCGGCTTCGGCGTCGGAGCCGCTGTCATTACCGGCTCATTCTTGTCATCATCAGGCACATCTCGTATCTTGCCCTCCGGCTCCTTGATCTGCTGATCCACAGTGGTTGTTTTATAATATTCCTCCAGCGTCAGATCCTTCTTGTAAAGATATGTCGCCAGCTTCCTGCCGACATAACGGATATGCCATGGTTCATAGGAATATCCGGTGATCTTCGTCTTATCCTTAGGATATCGAATGATAAATCCGTAATTATGGCAGTTTTTCGCAAGCCATTTGCCATCAGAGGTATCTCCAAAGCTTTCCTCCAGCGCGCAACCCACCGCCTCACTGGACACATCAATAGTCAGTCCCGTCTGATGCTCACTGCTGCCCGGCTTTGCGGACACAAGATCGGTCGCTGACTTACCGCGGCTGCTCACATTCCGGTCGTAAATCTCCTTCTGTCTCGCATAGGAACGATACCCGGACACAGCCTTTAAGATCACGCCATCCCGCTCGGCTGCCGCAAACAGCTTCTCCAGCGCACCCGCTGTCACCTTGCGCACATAGCTCTTCTCAAAGGTGCCATAAAAACTAAACCGTACGTTTGGCACCACAAGATCAGCCGGAATATAATCCGCACTCATGCGATACTCGCGGTTTACCAGAACAGTGATGCTGTCCTCTTTCGTGTCCACCTTGATCAGCGGACTCTTTTTCTTGGTCTTCTTCACACCGGAGTCCTCATCTTTCTCATCGTCTCCGGTATAATATTCATATCCGGTGTCAGAGGTGTCTGCCGCACTCTCAGACCCCGCCTTTATATTCCCCAGCTGATGCGATAATAAGCCCGCAAAAACAGCCACTAAAACAATCAACACAACAACTGCGCGTTTCATTTGTATTATCCCCCATTTTCTTTCGCACAAAAAACTACATAAAAACTCTGTTTTGCAAATTATTATCCCATATCCTGTTTTCATTTTCAAGGGATTCTGCCGGATATAGAACGAAAATTACTTAATTTTTTATGAAGACGCTTCCTCTGAAATATTTGAGTTTTCAGGAATTTCCTGCTATACTGACTATAATTGTTTATCATGAATTCGAAGCGCCGGGGAGCTTGTTCACTTGCGCATGGCTTTGCCAAATACAACGTGGCATTGCCGGAAAGGGGAGTGTTTCTGATGACAAACGATACGATTACCATAAAGGCACCTGCCAAGATCAATCTGTCGCTCGATGTGACCGGGCGACGTGAGAACGGCTATCACGACCTTCGCATGCTGATGCAGACGATCGACCTGTACGATGAGCTGACGATTAAGAAGACTGCCGAGCCCGGCATTTATTTTTCCATGAACCGGGAGCTGCCGGATCATATCCCTCCGGAGAAGAATCTTGTCTGGAAAGCAGCGAAGCTTCTGCAGGAGCGCTGTCATATCACGGATGGTATTGATATTTATCTGGAAAAAAATATTCCTGCCGCAGCCGGTCTTGCCGGGGGCAGCTCAGACTGTGCCGCTGCGCTGATCGGCATCAACGAGTTGTGTGGTCTCGGTCTGACGCTCGGACAGCTCTGTGACCTCGGTGTAACGCTTGGTGCGGATGTTCCGTTTTGTCTCCAGAAAGGAACAATGCTCTCCGAGGGCATCGGCGAGATCCTGACCAGACTTCCGGATCTTTCCCCTCTGTGGGTGCTTCTGATCAAGCCGGACATTTCTGTGAGTACCGGCTACGTCTACACGCATCTAAAGCTGGACGAGATTACGTCCCATCCGGACACGGAGCACCTGATCGACTGCATCCGCCGTCACGACGATGCCACACTGGCAAGAGGACTTTCCAATGTACTTGAGACAGTCACGATCCCGGAATATCCGATTCTTGCAGAATTGAAACGCTTCCTTTCCGACAACGGTGCGATTGGTTCTCTGATGAGCGGCAGCGGTCCTACCACATACGGACTTTATCAGGATGAGATCCTCGCCCGCATGGCATTAAAGAAGGCAAAGGAGCAGTATCAGGACTACGATGTTCTCCTGTGCCGCACACGTTTACCGGAATAAAAATGGGCAGTTTTCTATACACGATGAACAAGACCGGGACACCGCATATGATCCGCAATGTCCCGGTCTTTTCTATGTAACTTCTGTCCGGCAGCTGCCGCTTTCTTCTCAGCAGCAGTGCCACATTATTCTAAAATTACTCATTCAGATACTTGGAATAATCCTCTGCTGTTGTGACACCGTTTTTCCAGTCTTCCATTTTCTTTTTGGCTGCGTCCACGGTATCCTGACAAATCTTCGGAAGATCCTCGCCCCATGCCTTTGTTGCCTGCTTATACCCCTTCTCAAGAGACTCCATCATAAGATCTGCCTTGCTGGTATCTCCACCGGAAAGAGCGATTGCCATGCTGACCAGACGGTCTGATGTCTGCTCAACGCCCCAGTAACCGTCCTCTGCGATGGATGCCTTCGCATCGTCAATCGTCTGCTGGTCAACCTTTCCTGCGATCTCACGGAAGGTTGCTGCCAGATTGGTTCCTGTTGCCAGATTAAACTTCTCTGCCTGCTTTCCTAAAAGCTTCTGTACCAGACTGTTCATGCTGTCCAGACGTGTCTGCTGATCTGCTTTCAGCTTTGCGATCACGTTGTCTCTATTATAAATCTGATTAGCACTGTCCTTCTTGGTATCCTGACTCTTCTCAAATACTGCAGCGTCCTCCTTGACCTGCTTATCGGTTGTCTCTGCCGCCTTTGCCGCCTTGCTCTCTGTCTCTGCAGCAGTCACTGCGCTGTATGCGCCAACTCCGTTGATTGATGATATACTCATGTTCCCGAACCTCCTTTTCCTTTGCGAACATAATTTACTGCATCTTCTGTTATTATTCTTATCGGCTGATTACGTCCGAAACTTTACAGCCCTCGGAAAATTATTTAAACAGGCACCTTTGGTCCAAAACGTCATATCATGAGTGATAAGAATGTTCCGGTTCAAGGAGGCTCTTATGTCTATCCAAAATATGATCGCACGCAAAACGCAGTGCAACTACCGGCTTAACCGTAAAGTCCTCCATATGAAGCACTGCGTTGATGAGGTTAATTCTGTTCTGGATGCGCTCTGTGCTCATGGACACAAACCGAAGCCGATGCCACCGCCAAAGCCTTCCAGGCCAAAGCCGTGTCCGCCACCATGCTTCCCGTGCTGTCCATTCTGCCCGCCGCCAAAGCCGCCCTGTCCGAATGGCTGTGTCCCTCCAAAACCTCCAGCACCACCCTGTCCGAGATCTGAACCGGAGCCAAAATCGGGACCAAGACCTCCTATGCCTCCACACCCGTGCGGCTGTGTCCCTCCAAAGACGGAACCAAAGCCTCCTGCACCACCCCGTCCGAGACTTGAACCGGATCCAAGCCCTCGCCCTTGCGAATCTCACAGAACGGAGCCCGGACCACACCTTCGACATTCCGGATCACGCAGCCCCGGCTTTTTCTTTCCGCCGTTTCGCTTTTAATGAACTGTAAACTACGCCACCTTGCGGAAGCGAAAATTCGCACCGACCTTTTTCAAGCAGATCAGACAGGTCGGAAAGATAAAAATACACGCTGACACCCACGCTGTCTGATCGCCGAAACAGATTGCCGTATAACCGTAGATCGGAACAAAGATCAGGCTGACCACGATCCTTGCCACCATCTCTGTCACGCCGGAAAATACTGCTCTGCCGGAATAGCCAAGTCCCTGTGTCGTCATGCGGCTCACATTCAGGATACCGAGACTCCAGAAGAAAAAGCCCTGACAGAACAGATACATTGCGGCAGCATCCAACACTTTATTTTCCCTGCTGCTGATAAAAATCCGGCACAGATCCCGTCCGAAGAAGATCAACAGAATTCCGGCACACAGACCATAACCCACAGCAACTGCCATTCCCTGAAAAAGTCCCTTGACGATACGTTTCTTTTTGCCGGCACCCAGATTCTGGCTGCAAAAAACGGACACGCCCGTGGCGATCGCATCAAACGGACACATGAAAAACTGCTTCAACCGCAGTGCCGCTGTAAATGCAGAGACATACACAACGCTGTCGAGACTGTTATTGGCATACTGCATCACCATGCTTCCGATCGCCGTGATCGAATACTGCAATCCCATCGGTACGCCCATGGTACACATGATCCGTACTCCACGGCTCTGCACATGACAATCCTTTCCGGAAATCCGAAGCACCGGCACCTTTGTCCAGATATAAATGCAGCACAAAATGCCGCTGACCGCCTGCGCCGTGATCGTTGCAGCCGCCGCACCGGCACAACCCCAGTGAAATACCAGAATGCAGACAAGATCCAATATAATATTTAACACGGTTGAGATCGCCAGAAATATAAATGGTGTTCTGCTGTCTCCCACCGATCGCAGGATGCTGGACATCAGATTATACAACAATGAAAACGGTATGCCGAGAAACAATATGATCAGATAATTATAGGCTCCCTGATAAATCTCATCCGGCGTTGACAAAAGATGCAGGATCTGCGGACAAAGCAGCGCACAGACTGCCGTCAGGATCACCGCAAATACACCGGTCAGGAACATGGAATGAAAAATATGACTTCTCATCTGTGCCATATCTCCCGCACCGAAGCTTTTGGCGATCGGCACGCCAAAGCCACACGCCAGACCAATGCAAAAGCCGAGTACCAAAAACTGGACACTGCTTGATGCACCTACACTCGCCAGAGCATTCGCTCCCAATGCTCTCCCGACAATCGCCGCATCAATAATATTATAGGTCTGCTGCAAAACATTTCCGATCAAAAGCGGAACTGCGAATCCCATTATCAAAGGCAGTGGTCTGCCCTCTGTCATTTTCTTTGCCATAACTCATCACTCCAAATACTAATAAAAGCAAACAAAAGCTGACAGAAGCTTCATTCCTGAAACCTCTGCCAGCATATTTACATGACATAGATGCCACAATATTTCGGTTAAATTATTTAAGTGTAACCTTAGCACCCTCAGCCTCGAGCTTCTCTTTGATCTCGTTAGCCTCGTCCTTAGAAGCAGCCTCTTTAAGAACCTTAGGAGCGCCATCAACAACTTCCTTAGCTTCCTTCAGTCCAAGACCTGTTACTTCACGAACAACCTTGATAACCTTAACCTTGTTTGCACCAACTTCTGTAAGCTCAACATCGAACTCATCCTTCTCTGCTGCGCCTGCTGCATCTCCGCCTGCTGCTGCTACAACAACGCCTGCTGCTGCAGATACACCAAACTCTTCCTCACATGCCTTAACTAAATCGTTCAGCTCTAACACTGTCATGCCCTTAATAGCATCAATAAATTCCTGTGTAGTCATTTCTATAACCTCCGTATTATTTTCTTTTCGTTTTGTTTCAATAAAATGTTAATTATGCCTCTGCTGCACTATCGCCCTGCTCTGCGATCTGATTAAGCACACGAGCAAGATTGGTGATAGGTGACTGCAAAGAACCAAGCAGCTTGGAAATAAGCTCGTCTCTTGAAGGAATGCTTGCCAGTGCCTTAACACCGTCAACATCATAGAATGTACCCTCAACAACGGCACCCTTGAATTCCAAAGCCTCAGCCTCTTTCGCAACGTTATTTAAAACGCGGATAGGAGCTGTTGCATCTTCCTTAGAAATTGCAATAGCAGATGGTCCGTCTAAAAGATCATCGAGCTGTGCGAAATCAGTACCCTCGAACGCACGCTTCATCAGTGTGTTCTTGTATACCTTGTACTCACAACCTGCCTCTCTCAATCCCTTACGAAGTTTTGTGTCCTGTTCTACAGTCAGTCCACGATAATCAACAAGCACTACTGTAGTAGCGCCATCGATCTTCGCCTTGATTTCATCAACGATTGGCTGTTTTAATTCAACCTTTGCCATAAGATATCTCCTTTCCTGGGCAGTCCCATAATTTTTCCTGCCTTGGGAAGTTCTTATTAAAAAACCTCCCTGCGTAAACACAGAGAGGTGAAATCATCAAAATAATTACATCCTTCCTCGGTAGGCGGTTTCCTTACGCTGAGCTATCAGCACCTACTGTCTACGGCAGTATGACTTGTTTTCACAAATCGAATGACATATTACCACATTCATTCACAATTGTCAACCTCTTATCCTCATTTTTTCTTGTCCGTTTATGTCTTAATTTTTTTCACACATAAATTTCCCATTCATATCTTAATTCTTCCACTTTTCCATGGTCAGGAATACTTCCACAGGTTTTTGATCTGCGGCACAACCCGTTCCAGATCCCACGTTCTCCGACTGTTCTTCCTGCTGTTCGGGTCGTTGATGATCACCTCGCCATCCTGCGTCACACCGGCAAGCACCAGAAAATGTCCTGCTGTTGTAAAGTCCCCCGGACGCATGGCACAAATGATCACATGCCCGTCCTCCAGCGTCCGCCGGATCGTTTCCGCATCACAGGACATCTCTGTACCGTTTAAGCCCATCTTTGCCGCACCTTCCGTCATCAGCGACCATGCCGAGCCCTGACCATCCACATAATAACCATTCCTTTGCGCCATTTTCGCCACCCTCCACGGATTCCATTTTGTCTCTCCACGACTTTCCGCAACCATCGCAAGACACGTAGGACCACATCCGGTCAGCGCCATAAAATCATTACCGTACTGCCGGTAACCCCATCGCTCATCCCACTGAACAAGCAACGGCACACTGCTTCCCTGATTCCCCTTCAGATCCTCGTCGGTCAGCTTGATCTTCTGCTTTTTGCCGGCATTTTCAGGATAATCCTTCACAAACTGTCTTGTCTCCCTGTTCTTTTTTGCAAGCTCCACCAGTTGATCCGGATAAGTTCCGTCTTCGTTTTTCAGAAACTGATCCTGTCCCAGAGAAATCCGCTCCGAAACCGCCTCCATTCCGTTCTCCAAAATATTTCCGGCACCGCCATTCCACGTCAGCAGACGGAGCCCCCCGATCACCAGAAGCACCGTCAGCACAAGTCTTCGTTTCTTTCTTCTTTTCCATTTCCGCATCGTTTGTCCCCCATTTCTGTTTCTGTGTAATTACTATTATAGGATCTCCTGTCCAAAAATGCCTTTGCTTTTTCTCAAGAAAACCTAATGTTTCTCTGAACATTCCTGCGGCGTAATTTTACATTAAAGAAGCAATGTGATAAGATAGGGGCTGAAAACACAATACGAGAAAGGATAATCCTCATGAACGAAACAGAAAATATATCCGAAGAAACAACGGTCAATAAAAAGGAAAAGAAATTTTCTATTGTAGATACCCTGCAATTTCTGTTCCTGCTTGCTGTGATCGCACTGATCATATTTATCCGCCAGATGCCACTTTTCACGGTTGACGGAAACAGCATGAACAACACCTACACGAACGGCGATCTGCTGGTCGGCGACAAGAAAGCAGAGATTGCCGAGGGAGACATCCTGATCATATACAGCGATGTTCTCAGGGAACGCATCGTTAAGCGCTGCATCGGTCTTCCGGGCGATCAGGTCGATATTAAGGACAACGTTGTGTATGTCAACGGCAAGGCTCTGACAGAGAACTATATCGCCGAGCCGATGAATACCTCCGATATGTCCATCCGGTTATCCGATAACGAATATTTTGTGATGGGTGACAACCGGAACAATTCCACCGACAGCCGTGAGATCGGACCGATCCGGAAGGACAAGATTGAGGCAAAGGTAACGCACAATCTTACAAAGCAGTATCACATCACACCCGTTCATCTCAAATGGTTTAAGCGCATCGTGATCATCGGCGCCGCCTGCTACATTATCTATACGATCCTGGGAAGCTTCCTGTTGCCTCTCTTTTCCGGAAAATGCGACATAGACGAGCCGGTGCATTCCGATCACGATCAGACAGAGGAATAATTCTGCAGCTGCTTTAATATGTTTCACAGACAAATATTTAACCAGGAAAAAGGGTGTCCCCAAAACGGGACACCCTCTGCTTTTTTCTATACCATATATATTTCAAAAAATAAATTCACAACGCAAGGAAGATTGTTCACTTGCGCATGGCGGAGTTTCGGAGAAACTCCTAATATGAGTCCCTTAGGATTTATTTACTCTTCTTCTCTGTGATTGCTTCCATGCCACCCATATAAGGTCTTAATACCTCCGGAATCTTAACACTGCCGTCTGCCTGCAGATTGTTCTCGAGGAATGCGATCAGCATACGAGGTGGTGCAACAACTGTGTTATTCAGTGTATGTGCAAAATACTTATTGCCGTCTTCGCCCTTCACACGGATCTTTAAACGGCGTGCCTGTGCATCACCCAGATTAGAGCAGCTTCCAACCTCAAAGTACTTCTTCTGACGCGGAGACCATGCCTCAACATCAATAGACTTCACCTTCAGGTCTGCCAGATCTCCGGAGCAGCACTCCAATGTACGAACCGGGATATCCAGTGAACGGAACAGATCAACCGTGTTCTGCCACAGCTTATCAAACCACTCCTTGCTCTCCTCCGGCTTGCAGACAACGATCATTTCCTGCTTCTCGAACTGATGGATACGGTAAACACCACGTTCCTCGATACCATGTGCACCCTTCTCCTTACGGAAGCACGGAGAATAGCTTGTCAGTGTGCGAGGCAGTGACTGTTCCTCCAGAATCGTATCAATAAACTTACCGATCATAGAATGCTCGCTGGTACCGATCAGGTAGAGATCCTCACCCTCGATCTTATACATCATCGCATCCATCTCTGCAAAGCTCATAACGCCTGTCACGACGTTGCTTCGGATCATATACGGCGGAATGCAGTAAGTAAATCCACGATTGATCATAAAATCTCTTGCATAAGCAAGAACTGCAGAATGAAGTCTTGCAATATCGCCCATCAGATAATAAAATCCGTTACCGGCAACCTTTCCTGCAGCGTCAAGATCAATACCGTCAAAACGCTCCATAATCTCTGTATGATAAGGCACCTCAAAGTCAGGCACAACCGGATCGCCATACTTCTGAATCTCCACATTCTCGCTGTCATCCTTACCGATCGGTACGCTTGGGTCAATAATATTCGGAATGACCATCATGATCTTCTGAATCTTCTCTGCAAGCTCCGGTTCCTTTGCCTGCAGCTCTTCCAGACGAGGGGCGATCTCTGCAACCTCAGCCTTTCTCTGCTCAGCCTCATCCTTCTTGCCCTGTGCCATCAGACCACCGATCTCTTTGGAGATCTTCTTGCGGCGTGCGCGAAGCTCATCAGCCTCCTGCTGTGTCTTTCTCGCCTCTGCATCGAGCGCGATCACCTCATCCACAAGTGGAAGCTTGTCCTCCTGAAACTTATTTTTGATGTTCTGTTTTACGATGTCAGGATTTTCTCTGACAAATTTCAAGTCTAACATTTCTTTTCTCCTTTATGATTTATTCGCTCAAAAAACATTTTTCAAATACAACGTTCTTCATGGCGCCATAATAAATCACGCCCTCAAACACATCGCATCCTATCTTTTTCGCATACTCCTCCTGAAGCCTGGTATGAATACCCCCACAGGTGACGGTAAGACCCATCTCCTTCGCCATCTCCACCGTCTTCTGAAATACCACGGTATCCTTTTCATTGATCATATGCTCGCTGAAATACTCTCCATGGAACTTTATACCGGTCACCGGCAGACGACGCATTGAATTAACTGCTGTATGATCGGCACCAAACCGGCTGATGATCACCCGGTACCCCAGATTCGTCAGGTTACGGATCGCCACCTCAAATGCTGTGGTCGCATCGGCGAAGAATCGCTCCGGAATCTCAAAAATGAAATCCTCCGGTTCCAGATTATTCCGCTCCACAACAATATTATGAATGCGCTCAACCGCATGCCGGGTCGACAGCTGGCTTGCCGTCATCTCCAGCGAAACAGGAATGACCGTATTACCCTTTGCCTTCCAGGCACCAATGTTATCTGCAACCTCCTGCAGCAGATAGAAACTAAACTCCTCTAACTGCGTGCCGCGCTCCATCAGATGCATGATCTGCGTATACTCAAAATACTGACCATCCTTCATAAGGATCCTCGGTATCGCCTTGCACCCAATTACATGATCCTTATCCCCTCTGATACGCGGAAGATAGCTGATCTCGACCGTCCGTTCGTCCATCGCACGTCGGATCTCTCCCGCCATCTCGTCCTCGCGGGACAACTGCTGCTCCATATCCTCGGTATAGATCGCATAATGATTGCCGCGAAGTCCCTTAATGCTTCTTCTGGCAAGATCTGCTTTCTCCAACATTCCTAAAAGTTCGTGATCCTCCTGCTGGATCAGATAAACTCCAACCGTCGATCCGAAGTCAATGTTGTCCTCCTCCGCCTCAACCTCCTGCTGATGACGGACAACTGCGGACATTGCGCGAACCAGTTCCTTGTGACTTCCGTACTGGAAGAGAACGACGAAATAGTCCCCGTCTACTCTCGCACACATTCCATCCTTTGTCAAATGATTTAACAAAACATCCGAAAATGCTTTCAAAATCCGATTACTTACATAAAAGCCATAATGATGGCTGAAGCTCTGAAATTCATTGATATCCGCACAGATCAGTGCATAGTGTGAATCCTCTCTCCGGTTCGCCAGGATCTTCTCAGCCTTACGCAGGAACGATGCATACGGCAAAAGACCTGTGATCGTATCCTCTGTCTTCGCTCTTGCTGACGCCGCAAGCTTCTTCAGCTTGCCTGCAACCTGTGTGATCTCCAGCTCTGCCGGCTTCGACTCCTGTGGCTTCAATGCCGTCTGTTCTCCATCGGAAAGAAGCCTCGTCAAGCCATAGACAACAGCTCCCTTTCCCGGTCTCTTCTCCGTACAGGTACTGATCCGCATTCTGTGATAAGCACCGTGACTGTTGATCACCCGGAAGACATCCTGATATCTGCCCTCCTGCTCAATCCAGAAATTGCGCATCTCCATAAACTTTGACACGTCATCCGGATGAATGATCGTCCCAAGCTTCTCGTCCGAAAACTGCCCCTCCAGAATAGACTCCGGCGAATACGACTCTCCCAGATCGCCATCCCGGCGCAACACCTGATTCTCCAGATCGTAGGTCCAGATCGTCTCCTTCAGCATGCTGGTAACCACATTCGAGCGGTGATTGTTGTCCGCAAGCTCTGCCTCCGCCTGCTTTCTGGCGGTAATATCCACGATTACGCACAGATAAACCGGCTTTCCATCGTCATCATCAATCCGCGTACCATTAATGTAAGACCAGCGGATCTCGCCACTTTTCGCCATGATCCGGTACTCCACCGCCAAAGGTCCCCGGTTCTCGATTGCCTGCCTGATAAGGCTCGTCACCATATCCAGATCCTCCGGATAAACAAGCTTCGAGGTATCATTATGAAACTGCATGCTGTACTCCGATCGGCTGTATCCCGCCAATCGGAAGAAACCATCATTCGCATAAAGGATCTTAAAATCATTCAGGCGAACCTTGATCACACCACCCGGAATACTGTTTGCGATAAGATCCAGCTCTCTTTTGGCATTGTAGACATCCTGCAGATGCCGCTTAGAACCCGAAATATCCAGACATGAGCAATAATACACCATACTCCCCGGCTCCGCTTCTCTCTTCGCCGTAAAAGAAATCCAGATGATCGATTCATCCTTGCGTTTCGCCCGAAACTCCAGATGAATACTACCGCCCATACTGACCTGACGCGCCATCAGCGCTTTCATACGCTGCTTCTCCTCCGGGAGCGCCGGTCCCATGACCTTATTATCAAAGCATTCCTCAAACTCCTCCGAGGTATACTGAAACATTCTGTAAAATCCATCATTGGCATATATAATCTGAGGCTCCGCCTGCATCTTCGTGATCATCATGCCGCACTCCGACATGCCTGCCAGTCTGGCAAATTGTTCCTTGTGCATCTCAAAGCCGCTCTCTGCTATCTTATCTGAAATCGTTTCCATACCACGCACCCCCTTTGTATCCTGTAAATCTCCTTATCTTACAGCTTCGCCGGACCGTCTCCGATCTGTACTACATAGAAATCGGCGGCATATCCGATTGCTGCCTTATAGGCTGTGCCAACCTTCTCAATAAATGTATCAACGGCATCATCCTTTACAATACTTACAGTGCATCCCCCAAAGCCTGCTCCTGTCATACGGGAACCGATCACACCTTCAACCTTCCAGGCTTCCTCCACCAGTGTATCAAGTTCAATACCGGTCACCTCATAATCATCTCTCAGAGAAACATGAGACGCATTCATCAGCTTACCGAACAGCTCAATATCATTTGCCTTCAATGCCTGTACTGCCTTGATCGTGCGCTGGTTCTCATATACCGCATGCTTTGCTCTCTTCTGGCGGGTTGCATCCTTGATCGCATCCCTCACCTCTTCAAACTGCTCCTCGCTCAGGTCACCAAGGCTGTCCACCTTCACCTTCTGCCGGATCTCCTCCAGAGCCTCCTCGCACTCTGCACGGCGCTCATTATACTTGGAATCTCCAAGGCCACGCTTCTTATTGCTGCAGGAAATCACGATCTTTGCACCCTCCAGCTTGATCGGTGCATATTCAAACGAAAGATCTGCCGTATCCAGAAAGATTGCATGATCCTTCTTGCCCATAGCGATTGCAAACTGATCCATAATTCCACAGTTGACACCGTTGAAATTATTCTCCGAAAACTGTCCCAGAAGTGCCAGATCCTGATTGGAAATACCAAGATCAAACAGATCATTCAGAATATAACCCGTCAGCACCTCCACCGATGCAGAAGACGAAAGTCCCGAACCATTCGGGATATTACCAAACAGCATCAGATCAATACCACACGGGATCTCATAGCCCTTCTCACGCAACGCCCACATCACACCCTTCGGATAGTTCGTCCATCCGGCATTCTTGCGCGGCGTAAGATCATCAAGGCTTGACTCGATCACGTTCAGATGCTCAAAATTCATAGAATAAAAGCGAAGCTTATTGTCATTTCTCTTGCGAACGGCTCCATATGTACCGATCGTCAGGGCGCATGGAAATACATGTCCGCCGTTGTAATCGGTATGCTCACCGATCAGATTCACACGTCCCGGTGCAAAATAAACACCGATCTGTCCCTCCGCTCCAAAAATCTCCTGAAATCTCTTATAAATCTTTTCCTTCATGGTCTGTCCCTCCGTCGTGTTCTATGAAAGGCTCGAAAATATCGCCCCTCTATCTGATGCTCCGGATCGATCCATTGATATCATTGCCGTGCATCATTATATAAAGTATATTATATACTATTCACGTTTGGAAAACAAGAAGGAGGATGGGATCGGGAGGGGGGATGCCTTTTGCCCCCAATATCATATTATATCTCTTTATTTTCCCTAAGATACTTCAGGAACGCCGTACAACCCTCCAGCACGTCATCGTAGGTCGCATCAAAATTGCCGGTGTACCACGGATCCACAATGTCCCGATGTCTACCCGCAAACTCCAGCAGCTTGTACACCTTGCCGTCCGGGTCGCCCTTCAGCATGCGATGGAGATTTTTCATATTCCATTCGTCCATGCCGATAATATAGTCTGCCTCCTGATAATCCTGCCAGGTGATCTGCGTGGCGCGGTGCGGCAGCACCGGAATGCCGACCTCTCGCAGCTTGCGGACAGTACCGTGGTGTGGCTGGTTGCCGATCTCCTCCGTGCTGGTGGCACGGGAGTCGATGTGGAACTGATCGGTGAGGTGCTGTTCGTTGACAAGGTGCTGGAAAACGAACTGCGCCATGGTGGAACGGCAGATGTTGCCGTGGCAGATGAAAAGTACCTTAATCATAGTTTTGTTTCTCCTTGTTTTGCCCCGAAATGCCCTGTTTTGCAAGGGATTCCAGGGTTATGGTGATATGCTCTGGAATTACAGATTGTGGCAAATCAGAGCAGAATTGAGCAAGTTATTATTACCTGTTAGTAGTAAAATTGGTAGTAAAATGGAAATTCTTACTACTAAAAAACTTGGCACATTTCTGTACCAAGTTTTTTATATGATTTCATCATTCTCATCAATATTGAAATTATCAAAATACAATTCTTGGTTCTTTTTCATATCAGTCAACTTCTGACACATAAATGCACAAGTAAAATCATAGAATGGTTTATTTGTACCTACTTCAACATCAATCTCGAATTTTAATGATACATCATAATAATTTATGAGTGTTCTATCCTCTGATAAATCAGCTGCAAACAAAAAAGCATATTCACATCCAACAATTTTTTGTACTTCAAAAAACTTTGGAACTATCTTCTTCCAAAAAATCACCTCACCAAGTGAATGTTTCAATCCATAAGCCTTCCAAATATCCTTAGCATTGTCATTAGTACAAAAATGAACCAATTCAATACCAGGATATGTCTTACTTACCCTAGAAATTTTTTCATTTCCTTCGGCTTCTTTTTCTTTATTCAAAGCCGTCAACATTCTTTGTTTTGTCTTTGTCTCACGAAGAATCAAGTTTAAAGCCGTCTGCATTGATATTCCTTTTGCATCACTCAATTCTTTAATTTTATTTATCGCACTATTTTTTGCTTCTTCATTACTTTCAACATTTTTCAACGCCTGAATAATCAACAAGTGTTCCTCATATCCAGCTTCTATTTCAGCCTCATCAAATAGAGGATCAAATAATTCTCCACATTTTAGAGAAAAGAACATCAAAACATCATTATTCTTATTCCTTACCATGTAAAAAGCAGTAGTGCCTTCAAGATCTTCTTTAAGGCCATACTGCTTTAAATAGTCAACTATCAATGTACCTTTTTCATTTTCAAAATCTTGAATCAATGCACTACTATTAGGATTATCTCTAAGACGTTCACAAATTAATTCATCAAGAATTGCATCTTGTTCATTTGTTATTCTCATTTAGCTACACCTACACTAATCCAAGTTTTGCCAATCCCTCACGTCTAGTTCTTACACGTTCAGCATCTTTTCTAATATCCTCTACATCAATAGGATAATCGCTATTAGCTCCATTAGAAATACCCTTTCGTGAGTTTTTCCATGCAATCTCACCATGTGTTAATCTACTCAAACTCCAAGAATCCTTATCTGCATATTCTTCGAAAACCTTATCCATAATACTTTTGATGCGCAAAATAATATCTTCATCTATGTGAGAATAGAATGTATTATCACGGTACGCATTTCTAATTTCCTTCAAAACTGGTCCAAATTTCCATCCATAAAACACTTCTTCAAACAGAGGTTCATTATTTTGAATAAATGATTCTCTCTGTGCAAAATAAAGCATTTTATGAAGCTTCATTTCATCAATTCTTTCACCCTTGGTAGCCTGATAACGATTATAGATGTAAGAGGCAACATTCATCAAATTTTCCATATCAAAAACCTCCTTTATTATAGTATACTAACTGTATCCACTCTTATTATACCATATTTTGTCAATTAGTTTTGCGGAAATAGATAGTTTATTCATTATATCACCATTTTATCAAAATTGCACCAAATATTTTAAATTACCTTGAACATTTTCCGCGACATTGGTTTCTCTTTCTTCTGCTCAACCTCTGCCTGTACCTTCCTGAATTCTTCCATTCTCTTCAATTCTTTCTCAGCATCATCAAATCCGATATGCGTGTACACATTCATCGTGACTGATATATCCGAATGCCCCATGAGGTACTGCAACGTCTTAGGATTCATTCCCGATTTTGCCATATTTGAACAATAAGTGTGTCGGCATACATGAGGTGTGATGTTTGGCATCTGCACCCGGTAGATATCATTGTACCTTCCAACCATATGATTGAAGCGGTGCTGCCAGTGCATTGCCACAAGTGGCATTCCATTATCATCGTAAAACAGGAATCCGCTATATCCATCTATGGATTTCTCCACTTTCGGTGCATTTCTGTCCTCGATGATTGCCTGAAACATCTGTGCCACATCCTCTGTGATTGGCAATACTCTTGTTCCGGCATCCGTCTTTGTAGTTTCTATGATGTATCGCATATCCGATGTTCGCTGCAACTGGTGGTCAATATTTACAGTTCTGTTCTCAAGATCAATGTCCTTCAGCGTCAAGCCACAAAATTCTGATATTCGCATTCCCGTATGAAATAATATGTACACTACTTCATAGTATTTACAGTACACCACATCGTCATGTACAAACTTTAGGAATTTTCTCATCTGGTCTTTGGAAATTGCCTCTCTTGTGACTGCGTCATTTACCAATACCCCGGCAAGCTGAAATCCGAAAGGGTTCTTTACCAGAATGTCATCATCCACCGCCATCTGAAAGGCTGGTCGCAGCACTCCCCGGATGGTATGAATGGAACTGTAACTTTTCCCATCTTCCTGTTGCAATTTTATAAGGAACAGCTTTGCATCGGAAGTTTTCACACTTCGTATCGTCTTTTTGCCAAATGCTTCCTTCGCAAGTAATCTCTGCACTGTTACATATCCCTGTTTTGTGCTTTGCCTTACTCCGGTCTTTGTTTTCAAATATCGGTCTACAAGTTCACAGACTGTCATCTGTCCGTCCACGATATTTACAAGCAAATCCAAATCTGTGTTTACCTGTTTTTCCAATTCACAAAGGGAGAGGCATGGCTTCTTGCCCTTTGGAAGTTTGTCCGTAGGCTCTAGTTTCCAACTGTATACAAAATGTGGTTTTCCATCAATGTAATATTTATATTGATATTTTCCATCCGCTCTTACGCTTTCTCCCGGTCTTAATACTCTACGCTTGGAATCCCGCCTTGTCTGTCCTCTTCCTGCCTTTGCCATTATACCCGCCTCCTTAGTTCTGGATGGTTACGCAGATAACTTTCAAAGGCTACACGAAGAATCAGCTTGCGTTCTCCGTAGTATGCCAGAAAATCTTCTCCATCCGTATTATTCAATAAATCATAAAATTTTCTCCGGCTCAAAACAAAATATTCAATTGCCTCAGAAGGATTTAAAATATCTTTTTCTGCTAAACTTGGTCTTGCCATAAAAGTACTTCCTTTCTGCCAAAAGTGGCTGTTTTCACAGGTTTTCGAGGTCATACTATATATCACTCTGAACGCTGATAATATCAACTACTTTCGGCAGACAAACGGAATTATATCTCCGAAGAAGCACTGATAAATTTTTCAAACTGCGGGCGGATAATCAGATACCTGTTTCCGCTGAATACCGCAAATCTTCCTCTGTTATCTTCTGCCAGTCTACGCATTTTCTTTGTCCCGATATTAAAATACGATGCTGCTTCTTTGATTGTCAGTGTGTACTTTTCACTCACAGGGACAAGTGTATTTTCCGTAGTATCATGTTTTTCTATTGCCATGTGCAATCCTCCTTCCATACGGGCTGCAGTATTTCCACAGCCCCAACTGCTTAGTCTGCTGCCATCTGAAGTACCTTGACTACATCCTTAATTCTTATGTTCAAAAAATGTCTGCAACGGCTTGACGTTTCCACGGATCTTGCGCAGATCACATGAACGAATGAATTTGCAGATTTTAATTCGTTTTCTATGCAGAAACATCTCGGTAAAATATCAGCTTACCTAAATAAAATGAGTGGCGTAACCATGAAGTTGGAACTGGATGAAAATGGAGAATTGAAGGTCATGCCGGATTTCCATTCTGTTTTGATGCTGCCCGATTCGCTCTGTCGCAATATGTATCTATCCCTACGGATTACCCCATTGCTTATGCCGACCGTGTGGGCGTTGCCACCTGTGAGTGCTGCGGCCGTCTATTCATCAAAAACGGAAACCGCCAGAAATACTGTGACAATCCAGAATGTAAAAAGGAACGAAACCGCAGAAAATCCCGCACTGCATATCGCAGAAAGATACAGGAAGAAAGGGATAACCGATGGGCGTGACCATGGCTGTTTTCACAATGGGGCAAGATGTGGCAAGTAATATAGGTTATTTTCTATATAGGCTCTATAAGAATAACCTAAATCATCTGCCACAAGCTGCCCCAACTATTTTTCCATAGAAAAAGGGCATCGGTTCATCACCGACACCCAGTGTCATTTTATCCTTATTCTCCATAGCGAAATGCTGAATTTCCTGTAAGATTCCTAAGCAGAATCTTTCTCGCTGTCTTATAC
>ERZ791907.671-NODE-671-length-31668-cov-9.675545_pt1 | contig 31668 bp, 25 predicted proteins | sample MGYA00510145_ERZ791907 | MGnify/ENA primary metagenome ERZ791907 (study PRJEB30046, sample SAMN00792089) | human gut metagenome | study: EMG produced TPA metagenomics assembly of the A metagenome-wide association study of gut microbiota in type 2... | reverse complement strand
AGAGCATCTGCCTTACAAGCAGAGGGTCACAGGTTCGAGCCCTGTAGGTCCCATCGATATGCCGACATGGCTCAATGGCAGAGCAGCTGATTTGTAATCAGCAGGTTGTTGGTTCGACTCCGACTGTCGGCTTTTTGTTAACAATAATCTTGATAGTTAAGATATCAAGGGGATTGTTAATCTAATTTTATATGGGTGGATTCCCGAGTGGCCAAAGGGGACAGACTGTAAATCTGCTGGCACTGCCTTCGAAGGTTCGAATCCTTCTCCGCCCATTTGATGAATATATTTCATCATTTTGCATATAGTATAATATTGACGCGGGGTAGAGCAGCTCGGAAGCTCGTCGGGCTCATAACCCGAAGGTCACAGGTTCAAATCCTGTCCCCGCTACTTTGCCTAGATAGCTCAGTCGGTAGAGCAGAGGACTGAAAATCCTCGTGTCACTGGTTCGATTCCGGTTCTAGGCACTAGATGTTGTAGGTATTACAGTACGTAATATCTACTTTTTTTTGTTATAATTATATATTTAATCTTGTGGAGATAGTAAATCAAGAGGTCTGTGAAGCAGGAAGTCAATTGGCTTTAGACAATGGGTAGTTCATCGTATTTATATAGGCATGTTATGGAAGGAATAAATAAGTATGAAAGATATTAAAGAAAAAATAAATGAGTGGAAAATATACGAAGAAAATGAACAATATGAACAATATGAAGAAAATGAACAATATGAACAATATGAAGAAAATGAACTGAAAATGAAACTTCATAATGAAAATGCTTACCAATATGATGATATGCTTGGAAAATTAGAAGCATATAGCAAGGAAAACATAGTTCCTATGCATATGCCAGGTGCTAAACGAAACAGTGAACTTATAGGCAGATATATGGATGACATGCCAGCACCATATGACATAGACATTACTGAGATAGATGGCTTTGATAACATGCATAATGCAGATGGATTGATAAAGAAAGCATTTGAAAAGACAGCGGCATTATATGGAGCTGATGAGAGTCTGTTTTTAGTTAATGGAAGTACGGCAGGTAATATGGCGGCAATATGTGGAGTTACGGATAAAGGGGACAGTATAATAGTGGCAAGAAACTGTCACATTTCCGTCTATAATGCAATTATCCTAAATGAACTGGATGCGAATTATGTTTATCCACAATATGATGACGAATATGGATACTACAAGGGGATAAGTTTAAGGGAAATAAAGGATGCTGTGGAAAAGAATGAGAGTATGGGCAAAGATATTAAGGCAGTAGTTATAACTTCTCCGACATATGAAGGTAACGTTTCAGACATTAAAAATATAGCAGCATATCTTCATGAACATAATATACCGCTTATAGTTGATGAAGCCCATGGAGCACATTTTAAGTTTTCTTGTGAATTTCCACAGACTGCAGTTGAGCATGGGGCAGATATAGTTATAAACAGTGTACATAAGACACTTCCTTCGCTTACACAGACGGCAGTTATGCATATAAACTATGGATATGTAAATGTTTCTAAGGTGAAAAGATACTGGAATATATATCAGTCAACCAGTCCATCATATATACTTATGGGATCAATAGACAGATGCATGAGCATAATAGAAAAAGATGGTGAATATCTTTTTGAAAATTATATATCAAAGTTAAAAATATTACGCAATAAATTAGGTCAGCTTAAAAATATAAAGCTTATAGATTCAGATGATATATCTAAAATAGTTATTGGGTGTGATAATGCTAAAAAACTATACGATATATTATTAAAGAAGTATGGAATACAGCTTGAAATGTCGTCATTAAAGTATGCAATAGCCATGACATCAATATTTGATTCTGCAGAGTATTATGACAGATTTTACAATGCATTGTGTGAAATAGATAGAATGTATAATGATATAATATCTGAGAGTAACAGTGCAAATAATAATCAAAATTATGCTGAGCATTACAATATATTAAATAATACTTCATCAATAAAAAAAGCAGATATAAAAGTAAATATAGCTGATTTTAAAAATGAAGCTTTAATGAGTATAGCAAAAGCTTTAAATGAAGGTGATAAAAACGGATATGATAAAATTATGATGAATGACAGCTCTTTGTATGGTAGAATAAGTGCAAAGATGGTATATGTGTATCCACCTGGAATTCCAATTCTTTGTCCTGGTGAGATTATATCTGAAAATGTCGTTAATATAATAAGCAAAGCAATAGATAATGGTCTTGAAGTAGTTGGACTTGAAGATAATTTAAAGGATAGCCGCAACGATAAAAACACAAAAAATGAGGGATGTAAAGGAGCATTTGTATGCCTGAAATAGCATTTATAATGGGAAAAAGTTCCAGTGGAAAGGATCATATATTTAAGGCACTTATAGAGGATGAAACACTTGGGTTAAGTACAATAACCATGTATACAACACGCCCTATGAGAGCTGGTGAAACAGATGGGGTTGAGTATTATTTTGTAGATGATAACAAAGTCTGCGAGTTTGAGAAAAATAATAAAATCATTGAAATGAGAAAATATCAGACTGTATACGGAGAGTGGAAATATTTCACAGCAGATGATGGTCAGATAGAGTCTGGAAGTGGAAAGCGTTACATAGTTATTGGAACAATAGAGGCATATAACAAATTCGTGGAGTACTTTGGAAAAGAGTGTATGCTTCCGATATATATTGAAGTAGAAGATGGACTAAGACTGCAGAGGGCTATTAAAAGAGAACAGGAGCAGGATGTTCCACATTACGAGGAAATGTGCAGAAGATTTTTAGCTGACAGCGTTGATTTTTCAGAGGAAAATATAAGAAATGCCGGTATTGTTAAAAGATTCAGTAATAACGGCTCAATTGATGAATGTATATATAATATAAAAGAGGAAATAAAGACAAGATTGTTTTAATGCTGTATTTATGATAATATGTTATATGATTGGAGTTTGCTATGGATATTAAAGTTAATGATATTAAAGCGTCATCTCAGATACAGAGTGTAAAAAGCACAGCAAGTTCAGATGATAGTTTCAAGTTTACATTAATAAGTAATATTGAAGAAAAAGACCTTCAGGAAAAGCTTGGTAATATGATGCAGGAGATTACTGAGCAGGGAGAAAAGATTGCTAAGCATATGGATATTAAAGATATGCGTAAGTACAGAGAACTCGTAAAAGGCTTTTTAAATGAGGTAGTTAATCGTTCGCATAAGTTTTCAAGAGAGAACTTTCTTGACAGAAGAGGCCGTCACAGAGTATATGGCATAGTCAAGCTTGTTGATAAGAATCTTGATGAACTTGCAGGTGAACTTGTTAAAGAAGAAAAGAATCACCTTGAAATCGTTGGAAGGATAGATGATATAAGGGGGCTTCTTCTTGATATCACAGCATAGTCATATAAAAAGAAGTAGAAAGATGCAGGAATAAACAAAATGAGTAGTTTTTCAGATATTTATGGATATGAAACAATTAAAGAGCATATGCAGAGTGCCATTAAGCTTGGTAAAGTATCACACGCATATATTATAAATGGCGGACTTGGTTCAGGAAAAAAGATGTTAGCAGGAATATTTGCTAAGACTCTGCAGTGTGAGAATATGGAAGAGACAGTTAATCCATGTAATAAATGTCATTCCTGCATACAGGCAGATTCAGGCAGCCAGCCTGATATTATATGGGTTAAGCATGAGAAACCAACAAGTATTGGTGTTGATGATGTAAGAGACCAGATAATATCTGATATGCAGATTAAGCCATATTCAAGCAGATATAAGATATATATTATAGATGAGGCTGAAAAGCTCACAGTTGCAGCACAGAACGCACTTCTTAAGACTATAGAAGAACCACCGGCCTATGGTATCGTAATATTTCTTACAACCAACGCAGATATATTCCTTCAGACAATATTATCAAGATGTGTAATGCTTGATTTAAGACCTATAAAGGATAGTGTTGTAGAGGAATATCTTAAAAGCAATTATGATATATCAGAGTATGAATGCAGGTTTGCAGCGAATTTCGCACAGGGAAAGATAGGACGTGCAAAAACGATTGTAGAAAGTACAGAGTTTGCACATCTTAAGCAGGATGTCATGCATGTTATAAAGAATGCTAAGGAGATGTCATCAGCAGAGATTATGTCTGTAGTTAAAGACATAACGAATTATAAGCTTACAATAGATGATTATCTTGATCTTATGGCTATGTGGTTTAGGGATGTGTTATTGTTTAAGAGTACAAATGATACGAATTATCTTATATTCAGTGATGAAATATCGCTTATTAAGTCACAGGCACAGATTATGTCATATGAGGGCATTCAGGATATACTTAATTCCATAGATAAGGTGAGAATAAGACTCAAAGCTAATGTTAACTTTGATTTATGTATAGAGCTTCTTATTATGGCTATGAAAGAGGCTATGTAGGTATAAGTTAAGATGTAATATATTGGATATGACAATATGAGAATGACAACATTGAAAATGAAATAAAAAGTCATGGATGTGGCTTTTTATGGAAGTTTCAACGCACATTAAATGCAAATAAACTGACTAAAGGTTAGGAGAATAGTGTGAAAAATAAGATTTTTCACACGCAAGATTTGTGCTTACGCACAAACTTGAGATGCGCTGAGAAGCAGCGCAAGAATGGAGATTAAAATGACTAAGGTTGTTGGAGTTAGATTCAGACAGGTGGGAAAGATATATTTCTTTGCACCTGGCAAATATAGTGTTGAGGTTGGCCAGCACGTTATAGTTGAAACAGCGCGTGGTGTTGAGTATGGTTCTGTTGTACTTGGAGAGAGAGAAGTTGAAGACAGTGATGTAGTACAGCCACTCAAAGCGATTATAAGGATAGCTACTCTGGAGGATGATGAAAGAGAAGCAAAGAACAGGGAAAAAGAAAAGGAAGCCTATAAGATATGTCTGGAAAAGATTAAGAAACATAATCTTACTATGAAGCTTATCAAGGTTGAGTATACATTTGATAATAATAAAGTATTGTTCTACTTTACAGCAGATGGAAGAATAGATTTCAGGGAGCTTGTTAAGGATCTTGCATCAGTGTTTAAGACACGTATAGAGTTAAGGCAGATAGGTGTAAGGGATGAAACTAAGATTCTAGGTGGTATAGGTTCATGTGGAAGACCACTGTGCTGTGCAACATATATGCCAGAGTTCGTACCAGTATCTATTAAGATGGCAAAGGAGCAGAATCTCTCACTTAATCCATCTAAAATATCAGGTGTGTGTGGACGACTTATGTGCTGCCTTAAGAATGAGCAGGAAACTTATGAAGAGCTTAACAGCCATCTTCCAAGTGTAGGAGATTATGTAACCACTCCTGAGAAGCTTAAAGGTGAGGTGTCAAGTGTCAATGTATTAAGACAGCTTGTTAAAGTTATAGTAACACTTGATGGCGATGAAAAAGAAATAAGGGAATATCCTGTTTCAGAGCTGCGATTTAAGCCTAAAAGAAAAAACGACAGAATGAACATAGATGATAAAGAGTTAAAAGAGCTTGAAGAGCTTGAGAGAAAGGAAGGAAAAGCCCATATCAATGATGACTGATGTTAAGATAAATGCAGAAGCTTGTATTAATGCAGAATATAAGATTAATGCTAATGAACGAATAGATGATTTATGCAGAGATAATCTTAAGTTAATCCAGAATACAGATGTGTTCTGTTTTGGTATGGATGCTGTTTTATTGTCTACATTTGCAAAAGCAGGAAAGAATGATAAGGTGCTGGATCTTGGTACAGGGAATGGTATAATACCTATACTTATGCAGGCTAAGAATCCTGGTGGTATGTATACAGGACTTGAGATACAGGATATAAGCTTCAATCTTGCAGCAAGAAATGTCAGTTTGAATAACCTTTCTGACCACGTAAATATGGTTCAGGGTGATATTAAGGAAGCTTCACGTATATTTGGTGGGGCTTCTTTTAATGTTGTGACAAGTAATCCACCATATATGAATGAGAATCATGGAATAGTTAATCCTGAAAGTGCAAAGGCCATAGCAAGGCATGAGCTTTTATGTAGTCTTGAAGATGTAGTAAGAGAGGCATCTAAGTGTCTTAAGGTTAAGGGGCATATGTATATGGTGCACAGGTCATCAAGATTAGTAGATATATTTACATCTATGAAGAACAACCACTTAGAGCCTAAACGAATGAGACTTGTATATCCATATGTGGATAAGCCTGCCAATATGGTGCTTATAGAGGCAGTTAAAGGTGGAAATTCGCAGCTTAAAGTGGAGGAACCACTTATTGTATATAATAAAGACGGAAGTTATACAGCAGAACTTCTGGATATGTATGGAATGAAAGAATGAATCCTGGATGATTTCGGATATGAATAATCTGGAAGGCTATAAATTAATGAAAGATTATTAAATGAAATCTTATTAAATGTAAGCTATAATATGAAAGGGTGTTTGTATGGATAATAAAGATATATTGGAATCGGAAAAAGGCATAAGCCAGGGTATAGGACAGTTATATTTATGTGCGACACCTATAGGAAATCTTGAGGATATAACATTCAGGGTGTTAAGAATATTAAAAGAGGTTGATGTTATAGCAGCAGAGGATACGAGAAACAGTATAAAGCTGCTTAATCATTTTGAAATAAATACGCCAATGACTAGTTATCATGAGTATAACAAGTATGACAAGGCAAAAACACTAGTTGAGAAAATGCTTAAGGGTGAAAATGTGGCCGTTATAACTGATGCAGGAACACCTGGCATATCAGATCCTGGAGAGGAGCTTGTACGACAGGCGCTTGAGGCAGGTATAAAGGTATCAAGTGTGCCTGGGGCAGCAGCTTGTATAACAGCACTAACAATGTCAGGACAGGCTACAAGAAGATTTGCATTTGAAGCATTTCTTCCATCGGACAAAAATGAGAGAAAAGACATACTTTCAGAGCTTGAGTCAGAAACAAGAACAATGATTATATATGAAGCACCTCACAGGCTGTTAAAGACACTTAAGGAGCTTAGCACAGTGCTTGGTGGTGAACGTGCAATAACAGTGTGCAAGGAGCTTACGAAAAGATATGAAAACAGCATGGTGACAACACTTGATGGAGCCTGTGAGTATTATGAAGTGAATGAGCCAAGAGGCGAGTTTGTTCTTGTTATCGCAGGTAAGAGCCGTGATGCGATAAAGCAGGAGGAACAGGATAAGTGGAAGGCTATGTCTGAGATGGAGCATGTACAGATGTATATGGACCAGGGGATGGATAAGAAGGAAGCTATGAAGGCAGCAGCTAAGGACAGAGGAGTATCTAAGAGGGATATATACAATAAGCTGCTTGAAAGTGAATAAAATCATTTTTGTTACAAAAATGTTACAAAACTTATGTAAAATAGGTTGCTTTATTATAATAAATGATATATAATACGTTTACTTGTGAAATATTTCTAAAAAATATTGGGTAAAAGAAAAATAATTATAAAAGTATTACAAAAAAGAAAAGGCGTTTTTTTGGTAATGTTATAATAATTATTTAAAGAATTGATTGTTTTAATTGAGGAATTGTTTATATTGTACAGTTTTTTGGAAATGTGAATCAAATATATATCAGGAGGAAGTTATGAAGAAGAAGACTTTTAACAGAGTATTCGCTATGTTTAGCGCAGTACTTATGTTGGTAGGTATGTTCCCTTCTGTTCCAGCGGCTGTTGTTGCAGCTGAAAGTACTGGAAGTGAAGGAACAGCAGTGGCAAAAAAGGCTTATGTCATGGATGCCGCTGACCTTAAAGCTGAGCAGTTTGGCGCAGATGGCAAGGTCACAGAAGATATTAAAGTAGGAACAGATGGTTATTTCACTGTTGCTTCTAAGGGTGGTAAAAACTCATTAAAAACATTAGCTGATAAGCTTGAATGTAACATGGGTGAATATTCACAGGCGCTTAATCTTGGAGGTGGATTAAATACATCTACAGGACAGGCAGGTATAACATTTACTACAACAGAGCCAGTTAAGGTTATTGCTTATGTTGCAGTAAAGGCTGTTAATAATAAACATTCATTCCAGTATGCCAAAGCAGGAGCTAAGGCTACATCAATTGAGATGGAAAACGATACAAGCATTGTTAACAAGATTGAGTTTAATCTTGATGAAGCCGGTCAGTACTGGTTAGGTGGTAACAATGGTGGTAACTTCTTATATGTAGAGGTTCAGAGCCGTTTACCAGAATATACAGTTGATGGTGCAACAGTAGATGCATCAAAGTTTAGTGCTGATGGTAAGCTTATAGCTGATGATACATTATCAGGTTTCTTTAGTGTATATAAGAATGGTGACAAGACAAAGTTAGTTACAGGTCAGTCAGTAGCTTATGGTAAGGAAACACTTACAACATCATTAAGATTAGATGGAAGTCCATCATTCGCAGATGGAAAAGAAAAGTCTGCTATCACATTTACAGCAAAGCAGGATTTCAGACTTACATTAGTAGCAGCCCAGAAGGGTTCAGGAGTTCCAGAGTTACAGTATGCTAAGGATGGCGGTGCCACAGTTACACTTGCAGATGCAGTATTTGAAAAGGGTACAGCAGCTAAGTATACAGTAGAGCTTCCAGCTGGTACATATAAGCTTGGTTCTAAGAATGGTCTTGATATATTTAATATGAGTGTTAAGTATATTGAGAAGTATGAAATGAATGCTAATGACCTGGATCTTTCTAATGCAGATGCAGATGGCAAGTTCAAGGTAACAGCAGATACAGCAGTTGGAACAGATGGTTATTTTACAGTAGCTGGCAAGGGTTCAAAGAATGTATTTATTAAGTTAGCAGCACCAGCAGAATATAAGGGTGTTACATATAACAATAAGCTTCAGCTTAGTGGAGCTACTAAGTTAGCAGATGGAACAGCAACAATTAAGGTTAATGTTGAAAAGACTGCTAAGATTACTCTTGTAGCGGCAGCTAAGGGAGCATCTGGTGAAGGTACTAACCTTATATATGCTAAGACAGGAGTTACTTCTGGTACAGCAATAGGTCAGTTAGGTGTAACAGATGAGATAGGAACATATACATTAGAAAATGTTAAGCCAGGCACATATTATATTGGTAGTGCTAAGGGTGCTGACATATATGATATCAAGGTAGAATATGATCCAGAAGAGAATAAGCAGGCAGTTGCATGGGATACAGTAGAAGCTCCTGTTATCAATTCAGTTACAACAGACGCAGATGGAAACTTTGTTGTTAACTTCACATCAGTTATAGATGAACTTAAAGGTGCTGAGAATGTAAAGGTTACTATGCTTGAAGGTGGATATGAAGTATCTACAGTTAATGTTAAGGCACAGACAGATTCAGTTACATTTACACCACTCTGGTCAGGTGATTATACATTCACAGCAGTTGCACAGAGAGTTGGTGCAGCTGATAAGTCAAGTGGTGCATACAGCTATGGTGCATATACACTTGCAGTAAGAAAGCCAGTTATAACATGGGCACAGAATAAGGGTAACGGAAGCGTATATCTTGACTGGGTTAATATTGAAGATGCAGACAGCTACGCAGTAAGCTATAGGGAAGCTGGAAGCACAGGTGATTTTACATATGCTGTTAAAGATCTTAAAGCAAGTCAGGCAGATTACACAGTAACAGGACTTGAGGCTGGTAAGAGCTATGAGTTTAAGGTTGAAGCAATAAGAAACAGCGATGGATTCGTTGCTAATGCTGTTGCAACAGTTGAAGTTAAGAAGGATGCAGATCAGAAATGGTATGTAGCCACAGTAGGTTCTGCACAGACAACTAATGCGGTTATTACAGCAGAAGATGGAACAGTAACTAAGTATGATCTTGATTCACAGGAACAGACAGCTAATAAGCAGAACAACGTTGAAGCTTTAGATATTTCTAATACAAACGGAACAATTGAAATTGCTTCACAGACAAGTGGTAAGATATCTGATGATGAAGATGGTTTCTCTTACTACTATACAAAGATTGATCCAGATACAGAAAACTTTAAGTTATCAGCTACATTTACAGTAACAGATACTTCTAAGACACCAGATAACCAGACTGGTTTTGGTGTAGTAGCAGCTGATACACTTGGTATTAACAACTGGGGCAAGGTTGACTATGTACATAAGTATTTCAACTATGCTTCATCTATGGTATATAGCAGCAAGTCAAAAACAGCTTGTATGAGAAATGTAACAGGTTATACATCAGCAGATTCATCTAATAATGATGGTGTTGACAGAGTTGTTACAAAGAAAGACTTTAAGGCAGCTACATCATTTGCAGCAAATTCAACATATGAATTCTCACTTGAGAAGACAGATGAAGGATATACAGCAGTATGCAATGGTGAAGAACTTAAAAATACAGATAATTCATTCACATCAGTACAGGAAGATGGAACAGTTGTTGTTGGTGTGATGGTAAGTAGAAAGATTGGTGTTAAGATTAGTAACATCAAGTTCACTAAATCAGAGAGTAAGGGTATTACATCTAATGATAAGGGTGACGACAAGATAGTACCAAGCGGAAGAGTATATTCTTCTAATACAGTAGGTGCAGCAAGCTATGAATTTATCTATGTTCCTAACTGTGATGGTACACTTAAAGTAACAGGTCCAGATGGTAAGACAGAAGAAAGAGTATTATCAGCTGGTGATGCTGCAAGAGTAAATGTAGCAGTTAATATTGGTGACAATAAGATATCTTATACATATGCTCCTAAGGCAAGTGATAAGATTACATCTACAGATGAACTTAAGGGTGATGTAACAGTTAAGCGTGCTACATATGGAGAAGAGAATGGCGTTCTTATAGTATCACCAGATGGAACAAAAGATGGTGATGCTACAGAGGCTAAGCCACTTAATCTTGCAACAGCAGTACAGTATGCACAGCCAGGACAGACTATCGTTCTTAAGGATGGTACATATAAGGATTTTATATCAATCCAGAGAAGCGTAAGTGGTACAGCAAGCAGAATGATAACTCTTGTAGCTGAAAATACAGGTAAGGCAGTATTTGAAGGCTGTGGTTTATCAATCATTGGTGATTACTGGCACGTATATGGTATCTATGTTAAGGATTCATCAGGCGTAGGTATCCAGATTAGTGGTAACAACAATATCGTTGAAATGTGTACAGTTGAACATGCAGCTAATTCAGGTATCCAGATAAGCCGTTCAGGAGGTGCTGATAACAAGACTGGTATTAAGTATAAGTTATGGCCAACAGATAACCTTGTAAAGAACTGTGAATCATTTGATAACTGTGATGCTGGACGTAACGATGCAGATGGTTTCGCAGCTAAGCTTACATGTGGTAACGGAAACAGATTCTACGGATGTATTTCACATAACAATATTGATGATGGATGGGATCTTTATGCTAAGTCAGTATCAGGTGAGATAGGTCTTGTAACTATAGAAAACTGTGTAGCTTACAATAACGGATGGCTTACAACAGATGATATTACAGATCCTAACTATGAATATGGTGAAGGTAACGGATTCAAGCTTGGTGGTGGTTACTTAAAGGGTGGACATGTTCTTAAGAACAGCATCACATTTGATAACCATGCTAAGGGAATCACAAGTAACAGTTGTCCTGATATTAAGATATATGATTGTACATCATACAACAATTCTATTAAGAATAGTGCTTACAATGTAGGTCTTAATACAAAGGATTCAAACAGAAAAGAATGGGTTGTTAAGGGATTAATTTCTTTAAACAATGATAAGAACACTAAACTTGATGATTTAATTCCTTTTGCTCTTCATAGCGAGGATAACTATATCTATAATGGAAGTGCTTCTTATAATAACTTAGGTGTTGAAGCAACTAAAGACTGGTTTGTAAATGTAGATACTTCAGTTCTTCCAACAAGAAATGAAGATGGTACAATCAATATGCATGGTCTTCTTGAGTTAAATGAGACAGCACCAGCTAACTCAGGTGCAAGACTTGATGTAACAAGTGCTGAGGCTAAATCAGTTAAGCCAAGTACAGTTGCGCCTGGTAAGGTTGAACAACCAGAAATAAATGTTAAAGAAGATGCACCAGCTACAAATGTTAATTATGATTTTGCAGATGTACTTACTGATGATGAATGGGAAGCATATAAAAATGGTGAGAATGTTCAGATTACAGTTGAAGTAAAGAATGCAGATACAACAGTAACAGAAGACGTAAAGAAGTTAGTAGAAGAAAAAGTAACAGAAGAAATCAAAGGTGGTGTAATAGGTCAGTATATTGATCTTAGCATTATAAAGAAGATTGGAGATAAAGATCCAGTATTAGTAGAAAATACAAAACAGCCAGTGACATTTAGTGTAACTGTACCAGAAAAGCTTGTTAAGAGTGATAGAGAATACAGTATCGTAAGATTTCATGATGGTGTTGCAGAAGTTATAAAAGATGCTAATACAGAAACAGTTGATGGAAAGCTAGTTATTACATTTAGTACAAGTAAATTCTCTACATATGCGATTGTATACAAGGATAAAGTAGATAATAAACCTGGCAATGATGATAATAACAAGGGTGATACACCAACAGTTCCAACACAGCCAACAACACCAGATAACTCTAATAATGGTAATGCTGATGGCAGCACAGGTGATGCAGCTACAGCTCCATCTACTGAATCAGGTGAAGGCGCAACAACAGGTGATACAGCACGTCCAGTAGTATATGCAGTATTAGCTATGATGGCAGCAGGACTTGTATTATCAGTAGTTGTATATGATAACAAGAAGAAAAGAATTTAGTTAATCTTTTCAAGTGAAGCAATAAGGTATTTTAATATGAGAAAGTAGTAAGCTTTGCAGTCAGCCGAATATAGGATTGGCAGAAAAGTTAACAGGATTACAGTATGCAGATGGGGGTCTGTATACTGTAATATACGAGGGAAGTAGTGAAGAACTAAAGATAAACGTGAAAAAAGTTCAGGATAAACATCAAGTCGATGTTTATCCTGAACTTTTTATTTTATGTATAGAAAAAAAGAAGAAACGATATTTAATTGCTGATAGTGTGTTCATTGATAATAGCCCGTATAGTGTTATAAAGATAAGGCTTTAATGTATCAATATCAGCAGGTTCTTTATAGAGAATAGCACTGTAGCAAGTAGAGCTTATAAGTTCTACTATCATAAAGAGCATTATTTCAGGTTCTTTAAGGTTAAGTCCGGATTCTGACAGCATATCGTAATATACATCTTTGAAGTTAAGATCATCATCAGCAACATTGGTTGTCAGAGCCTCTTTGAATATTCCCCAGGACAGATTCTTTGAAATGAAAGTAAGAAGAGTCTGGTTATCATTGAGAGCATTGATTATATGGTCAGCAATGAATACAATTTGATTAGTAAGTGAGATTGTAAAAGCAGCATTTTTAGCTGTCTCCTCATATATGTGCCTGTTAAGAGCTGTAGCAGCATTCTTGAAAAGTTTGCTTGCCTCATGAGAGATCAGCTTGTTTCTGATGTCATATTTATCTTTAAAGTAAAGGTAAAAGGTTCCTTTGGCTATTCCAGCTTTCTGTGATATCTCAGCAATAGATGTTTTTGATACTCCCTGTGTTGTAAAAAGTTTAAATGCTGTATCTAAAAGAGAAGTTCTTTTTTGTTGTTTATTACTTTCTAGTTTTCCCATACAAAAACCTCATTTCTTAAAGCTGTAACTATTTTAACACGAAAAAAATAAAAAATCTATAAAAAAATGACCTGAAGTCATTTTTAATATTGACTATCAGTCATTTTGTGCTAGAATATCGTTTGTAAAGAAAATGACCATAAGTCATATTTGAGAGTTTTTATCAATATATTTATCTGTGAGAGCTGTTAAGGCTGATCACTAAGGTGGATAAATATATAAGAAGACGTCGCAGACGTAGAAATGAGGCGAATGTATGGAAAAGTTTGGAAAAGTAATTGTTAAGCTTAGAATTCCTATTCTGGTTCTAAGTATCCTGCTTCTTATTCCATCTGCAATTGGATATGTTAATACAAGGGTTAACTATGATATCCTGTATTATCTTCCAGATGAGATTGAGACTATGCAGGGACAAGACATTCTTATGGATGATTTCAATAAGGGTGCCTATGCTATGGTAGTTGTCCAGGATATGGACGCGAAAGCTGCTAATAAGCTTATCAAGAAGGTAGAAAGCGTAGAGCATGTTGCACAGGTTATTTCTTATACAGGAATAGTTGGTGAGGATGTTCCATCAGAAATGGTGCCTTCAAAGTTCAGGAAGTATTTCGAGAATGACAGCACAGATACAACGTTATTTGCTATATTCTTCGATAATACAACTTCAAGTGATGACACTATGAATGCTATAACACAGATAAGAAAAGAAACAGAAGGTCAGGCATTCATAAGCGGTATGTCAGCAGTAGTTACAGATACAAAGAATCTTTCAGAGAAAGAAACTCCACTTTATGTACTTATAGCGGTAGTGCTTGTTTGTATCGTACTTGCTATATTTATGGACTCATTTCTTGTGCCAGTATTCTTTATGCTGAGTATAGGAATGGCAATTGTATACAACCTTGGTTCAAATATCCTTTTGGGAGAGGTTTCATACATAACCAAGGCACTTGCAGCGGTACTTCAGTTAGGTGTTACGCTGGATTATTCAATATTCCTATGGCACAGCTATAAGGAAATGAAGGCACAGTATCCAAATGACCATAAGGAAGCGATGGCAGTTGCCATTGGCAATACACTTACATCAGTTGTCGGATCTTCTATAACAACTGTTGCAGGTTTTATTGCACTTTGTTTTATGAGCTTCACACTTGGTCTTGACCTTGGTATTGTTATGGCAAAGGGCGTTATATTTGGTGTTATCGGATGTGTAACTATACTGCCATCCCTGATTCTTACATTTGACAGGGCATTAGAGAAGACAATGCATAGAGAGGTTATGCCGGGCTTTGATAAGCTTGCTGCATTTATAGTAAATCATTCGTGGATATTTATTATTATCTTCCTTGCGTTGTTAGGACCTGCTATATATGGACAGAGCCATACATCAGTATACTATGATCTGTCTGATACGCTTCCAGAGGAGCTTGCGTGCTCACAGGCTAACAAGAAGCTTGAAGAAAACTTTGATATGAATTCAATATATATGATACTTGCAGATACGAATATGTCTACAGATACGGCAAATGAAATGCTTGATAAGCTTAATGATGTAGACGGTGTACAGTTTGCACTCGGACTTGATACAGCACTTAAGTCAGGTATTCCTCAGGAATTCCTTCCATCAAAGATGGTATCAGAGCTTAAGGGTGAGGATTATCAGATAATGATGATTGCTACTGATTATAAGATAGCATCAGATGATATTAACAATCAGATTAATAAAGTAAATGATATTGTAAAGTCATATGATTCAAAAGCAATGGTTGTTGGAGAAGCTCCTTGTACTAAGGATCTTATAACTATAACAGATAAGGACTTTAAGACAGTCAGTGCAGTATCAATAGTAGCTATATTTGTTATTATACTGTTTGTACTTAAGTCAATATCACTTCCTGTTATCCTTGTTGCAGCGATTGAGTTTGCTATATTTGTAAATATGGGTATTCCTTATTTCACACATACACAGATACCATTCATAGCATCCGTTGTTATCGGTACTATACAGCTTGGTGCAACAGTCGATTATGCAATTCTTATGACGACAAGATATAAGAAGGAAAGAAGCCAGGGACTTGCTAAGAAGGAAGCTATACAGACAGCACTTGCAGCATCAATACCATCTATTATCGTTAGTGCACTTGGATTTTTCGCAGCTACATTTGGTGTTGGCTGCATAGCATCAGTTGATATGATAGGTTCATTATGTACATTGATGGCACGAGGCGCGATTATAAGTATGTTTGTTGTTATATTCATACTTCCATCATTGTTCGTATTATGTGATAAGCTCATTATCAATACAAGCTTTGGTTTTAAGCCTAAGAAGAATCAGGATATGTAGCCAGATGAATGAACGGGCAAAGATGTATATGTCGTAACAGATATAAGAATATATCAGGAAGTAAGAAAATGGAGGAATAGTTATGGTTAAGAAGACTTTATTCAAATATAGTTCAGTATTAATGAGTGTTGTTCTTATAGCATCAACGCTTACAGCCTGTGGAACAAACACAGCATATAATCAGGTATCAAGCGAGGTTGCAGTAAGCAGTGAGGCAGCTTCTAATACAGAAAGCATAATATCCAATGCTATTAAAAATGAGTTATCTGTATCAAACACAAGTACATTGAAGACAAATACGCGTGACGAAATGGTATATGTGTTTGGTAAGGCAGATGGAACACAGGATCACGTAACCGTAACAGAAAAGGTGACAGATGCTAATGGTGATACAACAACTAACCAGAGCAGTTCAAGTAAGAGTGCACCTGTATCTATGAAGGTTACTTATAAGTTAAACGGTGTAGAAACAAAGCCAGAGGATATGATTGGCAAAAGTGGTAAGGTTACTATCAGATATGATTACACTAACAATGAGAAGAAGACTATAAAAGTTAATGGAAAGTCACAGACAGCTTATGTTCCATTCACAATGATCACAGGAACTCTTCTTCCAACGGATAAATTCAGTAATGTAGAAGTTACTAACGGCAAGGTCAGCAAGGTTGGTGATAATATAATAGCACTTGGTATGACTATGCCAGGTTTAAAGGATACCTTAAACCTTAAGTTTGATGGTGAAAGCCTTGATATGGATATTCCGGAATACTTTGAAATATCAGCAGATGTTAATGACTTTGAGCTTGATATGTCTATGTCAGTAGCAACTACAAGTGTACTCAACGATGTAGATGTAGATGACTTCTCTCTTGCAAAGCTTGAGGATAAGATGAATGAGCTTCAGTCAGCAGCAGACCAGCTTACAGATGGAACTGTTACTCTTCAGGATGGTACCCAGACACTTGCAGACAGCATTCCAGCACTTACAGATGGTGTTAACCAGCTAAATGATGGTGCAGGAACACTTAAGAATGGTATATACGCTTATACTGATGGTGCAACAGCACTGGCAGCAGGAGCAGGCCAGCTTAAGGATGGTATCACAGCTTATACTGATGGAGCATCTAAGCTTTCAGCAGGAGCAACACAGCTTAAGGGTGGTCTTTCAACATATACAGCTGGTGTAGCACAGCTTGCAAAGGGTTCTGATACTCTTACAACAGGTATTGCAGCATATACAACAGGAGCATCTAAGCTTTCAGCAGGAGCAGGAACACTCAAAAAGGGTATTAAAGACTATACAGATGGAGTAGCACAGCTTGCAGATGGTTCGACACAGCTTAAGGATGGTCTTTCAACATATACAGCTGGTGTAGCAGCTGCAGCATCAGGAACTGCGGATTTAAAGAGTGGTATAAATGCATACACAACAGGAGCTAAGAATCTTGGAAATGGTGCTGCCACTTTGAAAAAGGGTATCAATGATTATACAGCTGGTGTAACGAAGGCAGCAGATGGAGCTTTACAGGTAAGTAATGGTGTTTCACAGTTAAAGAAAATGCTTACAGATAAAATGGCTGCAGAGCTTAAAAATAATATTACTGCTTATAAAACGAACCAGAATATTACAACTGATGTAGAAAATCTTACTAAAGCAGCTGTTCAGGCAGGTCTTAGTGATATAACAATAGCTGATGATCTTACTGTGCTTGCAAAGACTAGCGAAACTGAAAAGATAGAAGCTAAGATTACTGAAATGTATAATAAATATCTTATAGCATATACCAATAGTGTAGTGAATAATGGTGCAGGCAGTCAGCTGACAGGCTTATATGCAAGCCAGTTAGGACTTTTAGTCAAGGCTTCCGGTAATCAGGGAGCAGCAAGTGCGCTTTCACAGGTGGCAACACAGCTTGCAGCAAGTACAGGTTCCCTAGAAACACTTGAAAAAGGAGCAGAAGATGTAAGTAATGGACTTAACACTCTTAATTCCATGAATAAAACACTTAATGATGGTGCAGCACAGCTTAATGATGGCTTAGTAGAATTAAATAAGAATAATGATAATTTGAATAATGGTATTGCAAGTCTTGATACAGGCGTATCAACTCTTAATAGCAGTAATGAAAAGTTAAATACAGGCGCTTCTCAGTTACATGCAGGTGTGGTTAAGCTTAATGAAAACAGTAAAGCACTTAATGATGGTGTTGCCCAGATAGATACAGGACTTACAGAACTCAATGGTAATAACAAAGCACTTAATGACGGTGCAGCCCAGATAAATGGGGGACTTGTACAGCTTAATGCTAACAATGATACAATCAATGGTGGTATAGACCAGATAGATAGCGGTCTTATAACACTTAATGCAAACAACAGCACACTTAATGGAGGTATTGCCCAGTTATACAACGGCTTCGCAACACTTAATGCAAACAATCCAGCTTTAAGAGATGGTTCATCACAGCTTGCTGATGGTACATCAACACTTAAGTCATCATCAGCAACATTAGCAGATGGTGTTACACAGCTTAATGATGGTGCTATAACACTTAAGGATGGCATGGCTGAATTCAACGCCTCTGGTATAAAGGCTATAACAAGTCTTGTAGGAAATGATGCTGATACAGCAGTAGATACAATCAAGGAGGTTATAAAGCTTGGTAAGAATTATAATTCATTCCTTGATAAGAAGGATGGAAAGGAAAGCTCAGTAACATTCATATATAAGACTGCTGAGTTAACTAAATAATAAGGCTTACTTTTCCAAAACTCTCATATATATAATTGCCGGCCAGGCCGGCGGAAAGATTAACAATCTTTCAAAAAGCCCCCACAGGAATTATATCTGTGGGGGCTTTAATATTTATTCACGTATCAATGCAATTAAGGTGTTTAAAAGCTTTTGAAATATTCTTCCAGTCTTGTAAATGTCTTAGTAAGTGCAATGGCTTCACTTTCGCTTAAGTCTTCTGTGATGTAGTTAATCATATCTTTGTGGAACTTTTTGTGATGATTATATGCAGCAATCCCTTTATCAGTAAGTGATGCATATACAATACGGCGGTCTTTTTCGCCACGTGTTCTGATAACGTATCCTTTTTTAACAAGTCCGTTAATGCCAACTGTAAGCGTACCCATAGTAACACCAAGAGCCTTGGATATGGTACCCATGGTTCCAGGTTCACCTATTCCGATAGCTTCTATAATGTGCATATCGGTCACGGAAATATCCTTGAATTCATCTGTAATTAAAGCTTTTTCCTCTATATTCATAATATCGTTAAACAACGTAACAAGTATAGAGTTTAATGATTCGTAAATGTCCATAAAAGCACTCACCTTCATATAAAATTAACGTAAAAAACTAATTACATTATATATTACAATAAGGGGTAATGCAACAAAATACTACACCTCTTTGAACCATTTTAAACCACTTTTAGTTTCTAATGGTTATAAAATAAGGTATAGTATTTTGGTATAAATTATGACATAACAGCTTAAGCTGTCAATTAATTATTCATTCAATTATCTATTAATTTTTTTAGCTTTTACAGCAAAGGTATAAAGTGTTGCGCTGCTGCAAAGAACTATAAGTAGTGTAAGCCAGAGTGCAATATTACTGTTATCAGCTGTCTTAGGTGTTTCCAGCTTATTGTTTGTAAGCTTCTGTTTTGTTATAAGATATGTTGAGCAGTGATCCTGTTCTACTGTCATATAACCATCATTATCGACTACTGCAGACATCATGCTGATTATTGTTCCATCATCTAAGAGCTGGCTGTAATAAAGTGTCTGGCCAGCATAGGCTTTTCCAACATTTAACTTAATGCTTGCTTTTGCAGGAAGTGCACCAGAATAATTGTATACATTACTTCCAACAAGACCAAGAAGTATAAAAAGAATAATTCCTCCGTGAAATATATATTCAAATGACTTACTGCATGTAATGAGTATTGTTAAAAAAACAGAGAGCAAGCCTGCTAAAATCATCAGAATGTTTTGAAGCCTCCTGCTTAAGAAATGTTTAAGCAGAGGATATAATAAAAAACCTGCTGTACTGACACCAAGTACATAATTCTGTGAAAGAGTGGCTTTTTGTTCTGATACAAGAAGAGAAAGCTCATTTACAAACATATATTCAACACTTAAGAAAATAAATGTAAATAATCCCATTAAAACAATAGCATAGATATGTGGCAGACTGGTTAAAGTTTTAATACTGCCACCTTTTACAGCGTCCTTCTGAGGTGAATTCATATGATAATCCTCCATTCTTGCATAAATTATATATTTGAAAGTGTGTTAAGTCAATGCAGGTTACAGTAAGCTAAAAAAATACAGTTTGCATTTTTATTGGCTGCGTAGTATCATTTAATGGAGTATTATTTTTTTGGACAGAGCAATAAATGCAGTTTATTGTTAATGCATATAAAATATTACTTAATATTAGGTTTAATAGTTTAATGATAGATGGAGGCACATATGAAGTTCATAGCAATTGGCGAATTGATGTTAAGATTATCACCACCTAACTATGAGAAGATAGTTACAACCCACAATTTCATCGTTAATTATGGTGGAGCAGAGGCGAATGTAGCGGTTTCCTTAGCTAACCTTGGTGTTGATTCAACATTTTTTACTGTATTACCTAATACAGATCTTGGTAAGTCTTGTATTAACTACCTTAAGGCTAATGATGTACATACTAAGCATATTATTAAGGCTGACGGAAGAATGGGACTTTACTATCTTGAGGAAGGCGTTTCAGTAAGACCTTCACAGGTAATATATGATAGAGGAAGTTCAGCATTTGCTGAATATGATTATAAGGATGTAGACTTTGAGAATATTTTAAAGGATTACGACTGGTTACACTTAAGTGGCATCACACCTGCACTTTCATATAACTGCCGCCGTCTTATAGATAAGGCTATCAAGGCAGCTAAGAAGCTTGGGCTTACAGTAAGCTTTGATCCTAACTTCAGAAGTACATTATGGTCTTTTGAAACTGCAAGGGATGTACTCAGCAAATATCTTCCATATGTAGATGTACTTATAGGTATTGAGCCTATCCATGTATACAATGCAGATGGTACAGATGTTAAGGATGGTCTTACTATGGACCCATCATTTGAGGATATGGACAGAGTGTTTAAGGCTATTGATGAGCAGTACCATATGAAGGCAATTGCAAGAACAGTACGTTATGTTCATTCAGGAAGTAATAACTCTCTTAAGGCTTTCTACTATGCTGACGGAAAGACTTATGAAAGCAAGACACTCAACTTTGAGATTGTTGACCGTGTTGGTGGTGGAGATGCATTCTCTTCTGGTCTTATCTATGCTCTTATGCAGAATGACTGGAAGCACGAAGATATCGTCAACTTCGCAGTAGCTTCTTCAGTAATGAAGCACGCTATCCGCGGCGATACTAACATCACAAGCGTTGGCCAGATTAAGCGACTTATGAATAATGCTTCATTTGATGTGCAGAGATAATGAACGCAGGTCATTAGTCATACAGAAGGAAGGTCTAAGGAAAATCAGTACTTGAATAATGATTTTCCCTAGACCTTATTCATATGAGATTAATAACAGATAGATTATGGTTAATATACCGGAGGATATATGAAAAAGATAAAAGAACTTATGCCTGAGGCATATGATTTTAATGGAAAGCTTTCATTAAAACAGGCGATACCGCTTGGACTGCAGCACGTTATGGCAATGTTTGTTGGAAATCTTACACCTTTGCTTATTATTACAGGAGCATGTGGTATTGGAGCAGGAAGTGAGTATGCATCTATTCAGGTTGCACTTTTACAGAATGCTATGATTATAGCTGGTATTGTAACACTTATACAGTTGTTTTCAATTGGACCTGTTGGTGGCAAGGTGCCTATTATTATGGGTACAAGCTCTGGATTTATCGGAGTATTCAGCAGTATAACAAAGGTTATGGGAGGCGGAGTATTAGCCTATGGCGCAATTATGGGAGCATCCATTATAGGTGGTCTTTTTGAAACAGTACTTGGTGCATTTATTAAGCCTTTAAGAAGATTTTTCCCATCAGTTGTAACAGGAACTGTTGTGCTTTCTATTGGATTGTCACTTATTTCAGTTGGTATCAATTCATTCGGTGGTGGAAACGGAGCTAAGGACTTTGGCTCATTAGAGAATCTGTTTCTGGCATTTGTTGTGCTTATTGTTATATTATTCGTTAAGCACTGGACAAAGGGATATCTTAGTTCATCATCTATACTCATTGGAATTATAGTTGGTTATATTGTAGCAGCTATTATGGGCTGTGTGCTTCCACATACAGCGGTTACTGCTGATGGAGTTGAATATACTAAATCATGGGTACTTAACTGGAATAAGGTTGCAGAAGCTAAGTGGATTGCAATTCCTAAGTTTATGCCAGTTAAGCCGGTGTTTGACCTAAGAGCAATACTTCCTGTGCTTGTTATGTTTGTTGTAACAGCAGTAGAAACTGTTGGAGATATATCAGGTGTTATGGTCGGTGGAGTAGGAAGAGAAGCGACAGATAAAGAGCTTTCAGGCGGAGTTATGTGTGATGGTTTAGGTTCATCGCTTGCAGCACTTTTCGGTGTGCTTCCTAATACATCCTTCAGCCAGAATGTTGGTCTTGTTGCAATGACTAAGGTTGTTAACAGAATTGCCCTTGCATCTGGTGCAGTATTCCTTATATTATGTGGTCTTATTCCTAAGCTTGGAGCCTTAATATCAATTATGCCACAGTCAGTACTTGGTGGTGCGGCAGTTATGATGTTCTCATCAATTATTGTTAGTGGAATACAGCTTATTACCAAGGAGCCACTTGATGCAAGAAGACTTTCTATTGTATCTGTTGCATTGGGTGTAGGCTATGGTATGGGTGTAAGCCCTGCAATTCTTGCACATACACCACAGGCAGTACAGCTTATGTTTGGTGAGTCGGGTATTGTTCCAGCAGCATTTGTAGCGATCTTACTGAACATAATTCTTCCTAAGGATAAAGCTGAGGAAACAGTTAAAGAAGTTGTTTCAGAAGAAGCAGCAACAATAAAGGAAAAGGCTGTAACTAAATAAGGTACAGCAATTAGCAAGGATACTGGGAAAGACGAATAAGGTCATCAGGAGTATCAATATCATATAATTCATATTCATCCTGTGCAGGAACTAAAACAACCTGTGCAGGATGTTTTTTTGCAATAAAACCGCCACCCTTGCCCTGTGGAAGATTCATCAGTTCATCATAATAGCTGGCTGGGAATATTACAGGAGCACCAGGAGTTCCATTAAAAGCAAGACGGCATATCTTACTATTATTATTGAAATAATTATTATTGGCATTGCTGGATTTATCTGTGCTGTTACAAGCAAAATAACTGTTGTTGTAGTAAATAAATAAAAGGCACAGCAGCTGCAGGCTTGTCTTAGTGATAAGCGGCTGGTCTGATGGAAGAAATAATATCCCTTGGGTGCAGCAGCTTTTGTGTCTGTGGGTTTCCTTTAGAATATGTGAAACACCAAGACGTACCATATCATTTCTGTAAGGCATATTGTGTTTAATGCAATGTATATGTTCCCGTTCACATATCTGTACAAGCTCATCATGACGGGTTACGGCAAGAGTTTTACCAAAGCTTACAAAGTGGCTTATATTTATCGCATTTTCAAAGAGAGTGTTGTTGTTAAAGGATGCTAAAAGCTTGTTGGTACCGAATCTTTTTGACATACCAGATGCCATAATAATGCACGAAATAGAGCTGAAGGTATTATCAATATCGATTAAAAGTACATCAGATCTGTTTTTAATACTGTCAAGAAATTCCGTGGATTGTTTTCTGATGACAGCTAATACGCGTGAGTTATCAAGAAGAGTCCTGATATGCTCCTGAAATTCACCACAGGAACTTTCCAGATAACCAAGCTCGTCAATAACAAATACACTATCATCAGAGGTCATAAGATGCTTCATAATAGCAGGACAGGCGCAGTTAATAAAGCCATCCTCTACGGAGGTCATATTGTTGCCTTTTTTAGGGGAAACAGGAGTGAGTGTACGTGGTCTGCCAATCACATATTCTTTTCCATCATCTATAAGATTGGATTTAATAACAACTTCTGGGGTGTCCGTTCTGCGGCTTAGCAGATAATTGAAATTGAAAAAATCAGACATATACGTAGCGTCTTTAGTCTGGTTTAAAATGCTGTTTAACAGATATGATTTGCCACTTCCCCGGTCTCCGGTAATAAAAAGATGCTTTTTATCTGACATCTTAAAAAATGTAATGACAGCCAGAGCGTCTAAATAACAATTATCCATAGAATAAGTCACCTCATTTCAGTAAATGCTTTTATAACGTATGTGTGTCCTGCGTGAATAGGTATATATCTGTAGTAAAGGTTTATAGTGCAACAACTACACGGTGTGTTTTATGGTGGATATCGGTACATTCAATAACATTAATATTATCATATATAAGAGACAGCTTTTCGTTAATAATATCAAGGGAGTCTGTATGAGTATTAATGCTGGTAAGTATTGTTCCGGCTTTCATAAGAAATATATTATCACAGTATTCCAAAGCTAGCTCAGGACTGTGAATACACATAAGTACGCATCTGCCATCGGATACAATGCTTCTTATGCGCTGCATAAGAAGATGACGATTAGAAAAATCAAGTGCACTATCCGGTTCATCAAGAAGAAGCAGTGGGGAAGCCTCTATTATGGTGCGTGCCAGAATACATAACTGCTTCTGCCCTTCGCTTAAAGCTAAGAAGTCTGATTCGTATAAACCATTAAGTCCAACCATATCAATAGCTTTATCGGCACGTTTTATCATATCTGTGGTGTAGCCTCCAAGTATGTGCATATGAGGATTGAAGCCAAGCAGACATACCTCTCTGACGGTCATACTTATGGTAAGATTGTTTCTTTGGGGAATGTAGCTTATAAGCTGGGCCTTTTTTTTAACAGAGAGGTTTTCAAGCAAGTGTTTATTAAGCTGACATTTTCCGTTGTGCTTTATAAGTCCCATAATAGCTTTAATAAGAGAGGTTTTACCACAGCCGTTATTGCCAATAACAGCATTAAGCTGTCCTGGCATAAGGTCAAAGCTTACGTTATCAACCGCACAGGTGCTGCCATAATATACAGATATTCCGGCAGCAGAAAATGTAGTGTTGAATAAATCGGACATCATAACGCCTCCTTTTTATTAGCTCTGATAAGCAGAATGATAAGCAGTGGAGCTCCAAGAAGTGAGGTAAATATACTGACTGGCAGCTCTGATGAGGATACACTTCTTGCCAGTATATCAGCAAGTGTCAGTAAAATAGCTCCTGTGAAGCCACTTGTTATATATGTAAATATGTCATTACGCTTTGTAAGCAGTCTGGCAATATGAGGTGCGATAAGTCCGATAAAGCTTATAAGCCCTGTAACACATATTATTGATGATACTACTAATGTAGCAAGCATTAGTATGATAAAACGCAGACTTGTTACGTTTACACCTAGTGATACAGCTTCCTCTTCGCTTGTAGAGAGAATGAGAACCTGTCTGTATAACATAGCCATTATAATAAAGCTGGCAAGTGTTGTGAGGAACGGAATAGCAAGGCTGTCCCTTGAAATACCATTAAGGCTTCCCATAATCCAGTATTCGATTGAAGCAAGCTGTTTTTCAGGATCGGCAGCAAGCTTTAGAAACATAAGTATAGTCTGTGCCACAGAATGAATAGCTATACCGGCAAGCACGATAGTATAACTGTTTCTGCCAGGGACAAGATAAGCTGTAAGCAGAGTTATTATGAGGGCTGTAACAGCTCCGATAAAAGCAGATATGGAGATGAATGGAACAGAAGCAGAAACTGCAACTATTGCAAGAGCAGCACCGGCACTTGCACCGGAGGAAACACCAACGATATCGGGAGAAGCCAGAGGGTTTTTAAATATAAGCTGATATATATAACCTGATATTGAAAGCCCAAAACCACCTATAACACCCATAAGGGCACGGGGAAGCCTGAGCCTTTTAAAGACCATAATAGACATAGTATCACCAGACAGTAAGCTCTTTAATGTGAGTGGATACTGTCCGGTAATGATAGACCATACAAGTACTACTATAAGAAGCAGTACCTGTATGGCTGATAAAAGTATAATTTTGTTCCGGTAATTATAAGTATTTTTGAACATAAATCATCCTTATTTAGCAGGTGTGAATCCATAAAAGCTTTCATAGAATTTAGTTACACATTCTTCATAGAAATCCTTAGTAACCTTTTCTGGATGAAGAACAGAGGCAATATATATGCTTCCTAAGAAGCTTGATGGTACAGGTGAGTCCCAGGCTTCTATATCACCAGGAAGCTTTACAACCTTTTTATTCTTAACAGCATTGCAGTCTGCAAGGTTAGCATCATTAAGAACGTCATCTACTGAGTAAGTTGCATCGGCAGCTATTATGATGTAATCAGGGTTCCAGGCAAGAAGCTGTTCATATGAAACATTTGCCCAGTAAGTATCTGTGAGCTCAGAGGCTGCATTCTTTCCGCCTGCATTGGTAAGTAATGTGTTCTGATACATCTTGCTTCCTGCTGTTGAAAGAACAGAGCTGTTACCTGCAAGATATACTAAAGGAGTGTTCTCACCTGCAAGCTTAGCTTTATTATCAGCTAAAAATGTATCGATAGAATTGTTAAGTGCATCAGAGCGTCCGATTGTGTTAGTTATTTTACCAACAAGTGTTATACATTCCTTAAGGAGCGTTGCATCCTCAGGATTAACAACAACAGCCTTGATACCAAGACCTTCAAGTGTATCTGCAGCTTTTTTTAACTTCATAGGAAGGAATACAACATCAGGTGCTGCTACAACACAGGCTTCTGTGTTGAATTCCTTAGCTGTTCCCATATTAGGGAGACTTACGATGGATGGAGCTGCAAGCTTATAGATGTTTCGTGTATTAGCCTTAGCTTCGATTCCCACAAGCTTATCCTTTAATCCAAGTGCAAGGAGAAGACTTGTAGAGATATAGTAAGATGAAGCAATCTTTTCAGGTGCTTTTTCAAAAGTTACTGTTCGTCCAGCCTGGTCGGTAACAGTAAGAGGGTAGCTTGTGCCTATCTCGTTGAATTGGGACATGACATCAAAGGCTGATGTTGAAGCAGCCTGAGTAGCATTGTTGTTAGAAGCAGAACTTCCACATGCTACGGTTGATATAAGCATGAGCACTGCAAGAACTAAAGCGGTTAATCTTTTAAAATTTTTCATAATTATCCTCATTTCTACTTTGTTTTAACACACTCATTTATGTTGAACAGAATATATCTTATAGCAACAGTTAAAAGAAGTGTGCGAATGAATTTTATCAGATTGACAAGGCTTTTACAAGTCAGTATAGTTATATTATGATGTAATTAAGAAACGGTCAGAAAAAAGGTTAAAAGCTGTTTAAGCTGCACAGCAGGACTTTTATTTCTGGCATAAGTATGATCAAAATGAGGAGTTTTTATGCTTAATATACAGAATTATAAAAAAGTAGAAAGTATTGAAGAGGCCTACGAGCTTAACCAGAAGAAGGCTAACAGAATTATCGGCGGCATGATGTGGATGCGTATGGGTGATAACAGAATCAATACAGCGATTGACATGTCAGGACTGGGACTTGATAAGATTGAAGAGACAGAAGAAGAATTTAAGATTGGATGCATGACATCTCTAAGACAGTTAGAAAACCATAAGGGCTTTAATGAGTATACCAATGGCTGTGCTAAGGAAGCACTAAGGCATATTGTTGGGGTGCAGTTTAGAAATCTTGCAACAGTTGGCGGAAGCATATATGGAAGATATGGATTTTCTGATGTTCTTACATTATTAATAGGACTTGACTCATATGTGGAGTTATATAAGGGTGGAATAGTTTCCCTAAAGGAGTATGCGGCCAAGAGCTATGACAGGGATATTATTGTAAGCATTATAGTTAAGAAAAAGCCAGTTAAGATGTTTTATGAGGCAGTAAGAATAACAGAAACAGACCTTCCGGTTCTTACCTGTGCTGGCGTGGGCTTTAGCGGTTCAGGCAAATACAATATATGCATAGGTGCAAGACCGGGAAGAGCTGTTGTTGTTGAAGATAAGGAAGGCATTCTTAAGGGCGGAGTAAATGATGAGGCTATAGAGAGCTTCGCAAGGTATGTAAAAGAAAATGTTTCTACAGAGAGTAATATGCGTGGAAGTGCTGAATACAGAAGCCATCTGGCAGAAGAGCTTACTAAGAGAGCATTAAGGGCTGTAAATTATTAGTGTATGGATTGGAGAATATATGTTAGTAGATATTAAGTTAAATGGAAAGTCAGTCAAGGCAGATGTGGCCTGCGATATGACTCTTTATGATTTCGTGAGGGAGCATGGCTGTTATAGTGTAAAATGTGGCTGTGAGACTTCTAACTGCGGACTGTGTACGGTATTTCTTAACGATAAACCTGTACTTTCATGTTCGGTTCTTGCTGTAAGAGCAGATAAATGCAGCGTTACAACGCTTGAAGGTTTACAGGAGGAGGCTGCAGAGTTCGTTACATTTATAGCTGATCAGGGAGCAGAGCAGTGTGGCTTCTGTAACCCGGGCTTTGTTATGAATGCTATTGCACTTTTTAGGGAGAATCCTTACCCTGATGAAGATGAGATTAAGGAATTCCTTTCGGGAAATCTGTGCAGATGTTCAGGATATGAAGGCCAGTTAAGAGGAATTCTGGATTACCTCAAGGCAAAAAAGGCGAAGGAAGTAAATGTAGAAAATAAAGAAAACATAGCAGAGGAGGTGAAGTAATGAAGTCAGTTAATAAAGCGGTAAGAAAAAAGGATGCAATGGAGCTGCTTCTTGGAAAGCCAGTATATACAGATGATATTGCACCAAAGGATTGTCTTGTTGTAAAGCTTCTGCGTTCACCATATGCCAACGCATATGTTAAGAGCATTAATACAGATATTGCAATGAAGGTACCCGGAATAGAGGCAATATATACATATAAGGATGTTGACCAGAATATGAAGCGTTTTACCTGTGCCGGTCAGACGTATCCTGAGCCAAGTCCTTATGACAGGCTTATTCTTGATAAACACGTAAGATTCATAGGTGATCCGGTTGCTATTGTTGCTGGAGTGGATGAACGCTGTGTTGATAAGGCGATGAAGCTTATTAAGGCAGAGTATGAGGTACTTGAACCAGTGCTTGACTTTACTAAGGCAAAGGATAATGAGATACTTGTTCATCCAGAGGATAACTGGGAAGCAATGTGTCCTGTCGGAGCTGATAATAAAAGAAATCTATGTGCACATGATGAGTGCAGTAATGGTGATATAGATAAGGTGCTTGAGAGCTGTGATGTTGTAATTGACAGGACATATCATACAAAGGCATGCCAGCAGAGCATGATGGAGACCTTCAGGACATTCTGTACAATCGATACATATGGAAGACTTCATGTTGTAAGTTCTACACAGATAGTATTTCACTGCAGAAGAATTATTTCACACGCACTTGGAATCTCTCCATCAAAGATACGTGTTACAAAGCCTAGAATAGGTGGTGGTTTTGGTGCAAAGCAGACCTCGGTTTCAGAAATATATCCGGCATTTGTCACATGGAAGACTAAGAAGCCAGCTATGATTATATTCTCAAGGGAAGAGTCATTGTCAGCTTCATCTCCAAGACATGAGATGCAGATGCATGTAAGGCTCGGTGCAACTAAGGATGGTATCGTAAAAGGAATAGATTTATATACCTTGTCAAACACAGGAGCTTATGGTGAGCATGGACCAACGACAGTAGGTCTTTCAGGACACAAGTCAATACCATTATACGGAAAGGCGGAGGCATTCCGCTTTGTAAGTGATGTTGTATACACAAATGTTATGTCAGCGGGGGCATACAGAGGATATGGTGCCACACAGGGCCTTTTTGCAGTGGAATCTGCTGTGAATGAGCTTGCTGATAAGCTTCATATGGATCCTTTTGAAATAAGGTTTAAAAACATAGTTAAGGAGGGCGATGTAATGCCTGCCTACTATGGTCAGGTCAATACAAGCTGTGCACTTGACAGATGCTTAGCAAAGGTCAAAGAGATGATTAAATGGGATGAGAAGTATCCTATGAGAAAGATATCTGACACTAAAGCACGTTTTGTCGGAATGGGTATGGCTATGCAGGGCTCTGGTATATCTGGTGTGGATGTGGGAAGTGCCACACTTAAGCTCAATGATGAGGGCGTGTATACAATGAATATAGGTGCTGCTGATATGGGAACAGGCTGTGATACAATACTTGCACAGATTGCTGCAGAGGTGCTTGAGTGCAGTACTGATAACATAAGTGTATTTGGTGCTGATACTGATATATCACCTTATGATTCAGGCTCATATGCATCAAGTACAACATACGTTACTGGAAAGGCAGTTGAGAACTGTGCCTTAGAGCTAAGAAGCAGAATCGAAAAGCTTGGAGCTAAGCTTATAGGCTGTGATAAGAGTGAGGTTACATTTGACGGAAGCTGTGTAAGATGCGAGGCTGGAGAGCACAATGGTGCATCAGTAAGTCTTTGCGATATAGCAACAGCTTCAATGTGTGGCAATGATATAGCACTTACAGTTACTAATACACATACATCACCTATTTCTCCACCACCATTTATGGTAGGTGCAGCTGAGGTTGAGGTTGACCTTGTCACAGGTGAGAGCAGGGTTGTGGAATATGATGCATGCGTTGACTGTGGAACACCAGTTAATCCTAATCTTGCAAGGGTTCAGGCAGAAGGCGGAATCCTTCAGGGAATTGGTATGGCAATGTCTGAAAATATCACATATTCTGATAAGGGAAAGCTTTATGAGAACTCATTCCTGCAATATAAGATACCATCAAGAATGGATATTGGACATATTAATGTTGAGTTTGAAAGCAGCTTTGAGAATGCTGGACCATTTGGTGCTAAGTCAATAGGAGAGGTTGTAATCAACACTCCACTTCCGGCTGTGACAGATGCGCTAAGCCACGCAGCAGGAAAGAGGTTCTATGAGCTGCCTATAACACCGGAGCAGATTGCTATGGCGAGAGCAGAGAATAATTAAAATTATAACACAGATAAGATAAAAGATAAGATGGCACGATTTATTTCTGGATAAAGGGAATAGTCGTGCTGTTTTTTATGTTTATAAATAAAGTAAAAGCTTGAAGAAACGGACAAAATGAGTGAAAATAGTTTTGAAGAAACGGTCATAATGAGTGAAAATAATCTTGAAGAAAAGGACAAAATACGCCAAAACAACTTTGAAGAAATGGGCAAAATGAGAGATAAGTGGAAGGAAAACAAGAATTAATAAAACTGTTTTATTTAATGCCATTTCTCATAAAGTAGATGACTATTTCACATTATAAAATACAGGAGTAAAAAATATGTCTAATATACTGATTGTAGAAGATGATATAAATATTAATAACCTTCTTTGTGAGGTGCTTATGAAGGCTGGTTATACGTGTGAACAGGCATTTTCAGGAACAGAAGCAAAGCTGCTTCTTAATATAAAAGAAAAGGCTTATACGCTTGTACTGCTTGACTTAATGCTGCCTGGTGC
>ERZ791907.652-NODE-652-length-32353-cov-18.055205_pt1 | contig 32353 bp, 31 predicted proteins | sample MGYA00510145_ERZ791907 | MGnify/ENA primary metagenome ERZ791907 (study PRJEB30046, sample SAMN00792089) | human gut metagenome | study: EMG produced TPA metagenomics assembly of the A metagenome-wide association study of gut microbiota in type 2... | reverse complement strand
ATCCAGTGACACGCTTTCCCGTGGAGAAAGGTGGTGCCGAAGGCACCAAAGGGGGGAAAGCGGCCGAAGGCCGCTAATCATCGCAATGCAGTTTCTGCTGATGAATCCAAAGGTATCCAGCCGGAGCCAGCCGGCAGCCAGAAGCCGGAAGCCGATAGTACTCATCTCTACATCCAGCGGTTCCTTCCCGCCCACTGGTATTTAACAGCATTTCTCTCATATGCTTCGCATACCGAGATTCTTCGCCTTCGGCTCAGAATGACGATGAGGGCGGGAAGGCAAGGCACGTAACGTAGTCTGACGTCTGATTTCTGATTTCTATCGTCTAATCCACGCTGTTCCTCCGTTGCCTATGGCGCCCCCCTTTCTAAGGAAGGGGGCTCTTGCCCATCGGCATGTACCAGTGGTGACACAAAAGTTAATCCCGTAACGCTGACTTTATACTTATCGCCGCGAAGCGGCGATACCAAGGCCCGTCGCCCCTTCTACACAACCCGCCGCCGCAGGCGGCCATAACCTCCAGCCCCGCAGGGGCTGGGCACCTTCCCCTTCCGAATCCCGATTTCAAAGGGGCGCCAATTAAAAAACCGGCTTTCGCCGGTTTCTTCCATTTACAGCATATCCTTTTTCCACAGGACAAAGGTGGCCACCATGGTGACCAGGACGCCTATGAGGATGACTTCGATGAAGCCCAGGGGGGCGTTGGCCCAGGGGACGGGGACGTTGATGCCCCAGAGGCTGAATATCAAGGTAGGGATGGCCAGGATAATGGTGACGGAGGTTAAGAATTTCATAATCTGGGACAGGCGGTTGGAGATGATGGAGGAGAAGGAGTCCATCATGGACATAAGAATGTTGGTATAGATTTCCGCCATTTCCAATGCCTGCTTGTTTTCGATGATTACGTCTTCCAGGAGGTCTTCGTCTTCTTCGTACATTTTGAGGAGGGAGTGGAGGGGACTGTTCCTGAGGCGCATGAGGCGCTCCATCACGTTTTCATTGGCGTGAAGGGCGAAGTTGAAGTAGGTCAGGGATTTCTGCAGTTCCAGCATGCGGAAGAGTTCTTTGTTCTGCAGGGATTTCCGGACCTGGGTTTCGATGACGTCGGTTTGTTTGTAAATCTGCTGCAGGTAGAACAGGAAAGATGAGGAGGCCTGGGAGAGGATCTGGAAGAGGAAACGGGTTTTTTTGTAGGTCTGGAAGCTGGTGAAGGAGTTATTCAGAAATTTCTGGATTACTGTGTTTGATTCCAGGCACACGGTGACGAAGAACTGGCGGGTAATGAAGATGCCCAGCGGCAGGGCGTCGTAGGCGTCTGTTTCCAGGACCACCGGCGTATTGACAACGACGAAGATGTAGTCGTCTTCCAGTTCCACGTGGGACCGTTCTTCTCTATCCAGTGCGGTCTGCAGGGAGTCTACGGGAATGCCGGTGAGTTTGTTCAGTTTGGTCAGTTCCGCCGTATCGGGGGCGGCGCAGTTGATCCAGGAGCCCTTTTCCAGCTGCTCCAGCGGTATCTCGCAGAGTATGTGGTTTTCATTATGTTTGTAAGCTCGAAGCATGGCGTCCCCCTTTCTTATTTACACATTTTACTATAGTCAGAAATGGCGGTTCTGTCAATGAAAAACCGTGCTTTTATGGGAATGGCGGACAGCGAAAAAGCAGGATGCCTGCGGGGTATCCTGCTTTTTTATTCCGTATTTTGATTTCCCTTATTATCAGTCCTTCAGGTAGGGGACGATGGCGGCGCAGTGGGGCATGACGGTGATGGTGTAGTCGTCTTTGCCTTCGTCTTTCAGGATTTTCTGTGCCAGCTGCCAGGCTTCTTCCACGGTGGCCACCGGGGTCTGGTTGGTCTTTTTGATGGCCTCGAAGTTTTCCGGTTTGGTGACCAGGATGATGTGGTAGCGGTGTGTCATGCAGAAGAGGTTGAAGGCCACGAAGAAGGGGATGGTGAAATGGTGGCGCAGGGCTTTTTCCATTTCTTCTTCGGTGTCGTACTTGAAGCTGCCCATGTAGGCCGGCGGTTCGTAAAGGTCGCTGGCTTCCATGATGGCGATGATGATGCCGCCTTCTTTGGTGACCACGTCGGAGGGGTCGTAGCATTTGCAGCCCTGGTAGAGGGATACGTCCTTGGGGTAGCCGCCGGCGCAGGCGAAGGCTACGTCACATTTTGCCTTGAAGGGGACTTTCTGGATGCGGTAGACGATTTTGGTGCCTTCCAGCCATGCTTTGTAGGGGTCGCCGCCTACCATGGCGCAGATTTTGCCGTCGGAGTTGATGATGGAGTGAACCAGGAAGCATGGTTTAATCATGTCGCTGGCTTCCTGCATGTCGTCGGAAACGGGGTTGTCATCGAGAAGGGTGGAGCGGGTTTTGGGGTTGATGCCGCTGCCGAATTTTTCGCCCAGGGCATGGCAGTGGTTGATCTGGATGGTGTCGTCTCCTGCCACGCCGGGGAGAATCAGTTTCCTGCCGCCGCCGTAGCCGGCAAAGAGGTGGGTGGTAATGCCGTCGATGACGATGACTTTGTCCGCTTCCACGGCGTGTTTATTAATCCATACGGGGGTGCCGCGGCTGGTGTCGCCTACGTGGACCAGTTCGTCCTTGTTCATGCAATGGTGCTGGTAGAGTTTTACCCGTTTGGTCAGTTCTTCGCCTACCACCATAATGTCTTCTTCCGGTGTCTGTTCCCTGTGGGTGCCCTGGGCAAAGAGGATGCAGATGTCTTCGTCCGGAATGCCGGCCAGGTTCAGTTCGTTCACCACGTGGATAACGAACTGGTCGGAGTGGTTCCAGATACGGGTGACGTCGGCGCAGACGATGCAGACCTTGTCTCCCTTGGAAACGATTTCCTGCAGGGGCTTGGTTCCGATGGGGTGGCGCATGCATTCCAGGGTGGCTTCCTTTACGTCACAGGCAGGGGTGGGGTTTCCTTCCAGTACGTCCAGGATATGTTCTTCCGGCAGGCTCACTTTCTGCGTTCCGCGGCCGAAGCCGAATTCAAATTCTTTTAATGCCATAAAGACTCCTCCTTTGCTGGTCCGGCATGAAAGGGCTGCCGGCAGGGAAATATGATTTTGGTAGTTAACTTTTATTATAGCACTACTATAGGATGGCTATGGTTCCAAAAAGTCATAGCAGGCTAAAAATGTTATGAGACGAAGGTTTCTTGCGCGGCATGGGGCTGATGTGCTTCATCTGAGTAGGAAACTGTTCACGGATAGTTTCCTGTTCGGCGTGGGGTTGGTGTGATTCAACTGAACAGGAAACTTTTAGCGAATAGTTTCCTGTCCGATGTGGGGTTGGTGTGATTCATCTGAACAGGAAACTTTTAGCGAATAGTTTCCTATCCGGCATGGCACCCATGTGCTTTATGGCAATACTTCCCATACAGATAAAGCATTCGACTATGCTGCAAACGCAATTTAATTTTATCTATAATGATTCTTTTCTATTGGACTCATATGAAAAATTATATGATAATAAAAGAAACACGTTCGTTAAGAAAATATGGATTCATTCATAAGATTTTATTTCATAAAGATTCGGTTTTATCAGGATTTTGACAGCCTTTTCCTATTCCGGGGAGTTTTTTGGGGAGGTGGAGTCTATGGTTCATGTGGCAGTGGTGAGTGACCAGCCTGATACGGTGGGGGTTATCAGGAAGGTGTGCGGTGAGTTCATGGTGAGCCGGGGCCTTGCTTTGAGTTTCACGGCCTATGAGAACAGCTATGTGTTTCTGCAGGAGGTGGAAAACCGGAAGAAGCTTTTTGAAATTATTTTCCTGGATACGTCGGTGCGGGGCATGAATGCGGTGGATACGGCAGCGGCCCTTCGGAGGATGCCGGAGAGGCCGTCTCTGGTCTTTTTGTCTGCCACCGAAGGCTACTGCATGGACGCTTTTCGCATGGGTGCAGTTCATTATCTGAAGACGCCGCTGTCGGAAAAGGCGGCGGAGGAGGGACTGGCTCGCGGGTTTGCTTTCGTGGAGCGGGATTATCACAGGAAAATGATGTTTAAAATGGCAGAGGGAGAGGCGCTGGTGGATTTGTCTACCCTGGAGGCGGTGGTGAGTGATGACCATCACCAGGTGCTCTGTCTCACCGACGGCCGGCAGCTGGAGGTGCGGGGCCGCATGGGACAGATGAAGGAAAAGCTCATGGACGCTTCGCCCTTTCTTTTTATTTCTCCCTGCCGGGGCGTGCTGGTGAACAGTGAGGAAATAGGGGAGACGAAGCCGGATCGGGTGGTGCTGAAGAGCGGCAGGATTCTTCCTGTGGCCAAGAGGAAATATGAGGAATTCAAATTACAGCTGGCCCGCTATATGGGAAAGGAGGATTGAGAGTAGCAGCGGGCATGCCGGATGGTCTTTTTACACAGAATTATTTCAAATTTTTCTTTATAGGGAGTTTTATCATGACGGAACACAGAAAGAGAAGAAAAAGAAAGGGATTCATGATTCTGGAGCTTGTCATTGTGGTGGCTATTATCGGCGTGCTGGCGGCCATGGCGGTGCCGAACCTGACGGGCCTTACCGATGAGGCCAAGGTGGCAAGGATTCAGTCGGATCTGTCCACCATGGGCACGGCGGCAGAGGTGTACTACGTGAAGAAAGGGGCCTATCCTGCTACTTTGGACAGCTTGGTGGGAAGCGGAGATGAGGGCTATCTGAAAAAGCTGCCGGAGCCGCCGGATAAGTCGGTGACCTATGAACTGAAGGATAAGGGGGAAGTGGTGGCGTCGTTCAAAGGAAAGACCTACTCTTCCTTTGGAACGGCTACTTAGTGGAACAGTGGACTAGTGTGCTAGTGGACTAGTGAGCTGGTGGGCCGGTGAGGCTTCCTTAGCACAGTCATCCTGAGCGCAGCGAAGGATCTCGGTACATGGAGCGAATGGCCCATCAGCTTATAAATACCTGCCAGCGGAGGGCGGTAAGCGGACCATGGAGGCATTATGAAAAAGGCAGGAGCGGAAGGAATGGTTTTCTGGGACCGGCTTTGGTGGGACAGGAAATGGCTCTTTCTCTGGGCAGGACTCATCCTGTGGTATGGATACCTGCTCATGAAAGGGGTGTCCTTCCTTTCTCCCGCCCTTTTTGTGCTGCTTCTGGTACTGCCGGCGCTGGAGGACTGGCGTACCGGCTGTATTTCTGACGGCTGGAGTGTCCTTCTGGCGGTGACGGGACTCATGACCGCTTTCCGGCGGCAGGGGGCAGTGGAGAGTTTTCTATCTGCCGCCCTTGTTTTGACCATATATATGGCGCTGTACCTGATTTCCAGGAAATCCATGGGCACCGGGGACCTGGTCCTTTCCACCGGCGCCGCCTTCTGGCTTTCCCCTTTTGCGGCGCTGCTCTTTGTCTGGTTTTCCGCTCTCTCGGCGCTGCTCTTGCTTGCCATTCCTCTCCTTGCCGGCAGACGAAGCATTCACGAAGAAGTGCGGTTCGGCCCTTTTATTGCCATGGGAGGGGTGATGGCCTATGGATGGCAGGAAATATGGGGGATGTTCCCGCCGCCCTGGTTTCCTTTTAGTTGAGGCTCTGGTTATCCTTCTCCTGGTGTCCCTGGCAGGGGCCATCACCTTCCCTGCCATCCGGTCCTGGCAGGAGGAAAAGGAACTGGACATGGCGGCGGAAACACTGGCAGCCGCCATCCGGCAGGTGCAGGTGCTTTCCAAAAACGACACCGGCCGCTATGGGAATACGTCCAATACCTATCATTTCTACTGCCTGCCCGATACGGGAGGCGGCGCCACCTACTACACCCGGCGGGGCGTGAATCGGATGGAGCCGGAGGGAAAACTGCCTGCCTCGGTCCGCCTGTCGGGCAAGCTGGAACTCACCTTCCGTAAGGACTATGCCGGAGAGGGAGATACCTACTCTGCCGTCCTGGCTACAAAAGATGGAAAGTACAGGAAGCAGGTCACCGTGGCCATGTATACCGGAAGGGTGAGGGTGAATTAGAGGCATGAGGCTGCTGGGAGGTATTCCCGGGCGCAAGTGGGTTCAGAGGGTGCAGGCCGCCATCGGGCCTGCCGACCCTGGGTGGCCCGGGTTCGGCCCGGAATCGGCTTCGCCTTCCGGGCTGGTTCAGAAGGGAGTTATATATGCTGCCTGCGGCAGCACTGCCGCGAAGCGGCATATAAACTTGCGCCCCGCAGGGCGCCACCACCACCCTCTGAACCCTCTGAACCCTCTGAACCCTTTATTTCCATAAGGAGGTCCTATGAAACGGAAAGGCTTTCTTCTTCTCTGGGCGGTGACGGCCCTGGCGGCTGGGGGAATCTTGATTTCCGGTATGGCCTTCACCCTTCATACGGCCCTTGATTTTGAGGGAAAGGGGGAGGCGGAGCTGGATGAGGCGCTCATTGCGCAGGATGTGATGGAGCGGGCGAAATATTTTCTTCGTTTCGGGAAGGGAGCCATGCCTTCTTCCGGTCAGGTGACAAGGAACGGGAAGGTTTATGACGTAAACATCCGGCGGCAGAAGGAGCTGCTGCAGGAGGTGCCCATGGTGCGCGTCCGCTGCCTGGTGAAGGGGCGGGGCAGCGATGGCTTCGCTTTGGAGACATTAGTGGAGGACAGGACATGAGAAGGAAGGGAATGCTCCTGCTGGATGCACTGATGGCTCTTTTTCTCCTGTCCGCCCTGGCGGTGATGATGGCGCCGCTGGCGGGGGAGTGGTTTTCTGCCATGGAAAGGAGCCGGGTGGGGACGAAGCTTTCGGAAACGGGCCTCTTTGCCATGGATTTCATGGTGGAAAAAATCAGGAATAACAGGAAGACCATGGCAGGCGTGGTGAAGGGGAACCGATATGATTACCAGGCCGTCACCGACCAGGGAACTGATGGTACCTACCGCTTCTTCGTGGATCAGGAGAAACTGAAGCTCCAGCTTTACAACGACAGTATCCAGCCCATAACCGGCGAATACACAGGCCCTGAGGCCTATGCTTTCCTGCCGGGGAAGAAATCCCTTTTTCATCAGGAAGGCGGCGGGCCGGTGGTTATTTCCTTTACCATGCACCACCAGATGAAGAGGATGGACAGGGATTTTGAAACGTCGGTGATTCCCTACGCCGATTTCTACGGAAAGGGGAAGGTCTATGAATAGGCGGAAAGGAAGTCTGGCCCTCTCCCTCCTTCTCTTCATGACCGCCCTTCTCACGGTGTCTGTGGGATTTGTGTTCTACCAGGGGCGGAGCCGGGAGTCCGTCATCCGATACCGGAAGGGCCTTGCTTCCGTGTATGCAGCAGAAAGCGGCGCCAACTGGGCCCTTTCTGCCCTTTCCCGGGGCAGGAGGGAGGGAACTTCCTTTACCATAAGCGGCAGGACGGTGATGGTATCTTTCCCGAAAGACGGAAACATCCTGTCCCAGGCGGAGGATGGAAATCGGGATTATCGGCGGTACGTGAACATCACATACGGAATGGAAGAAAAGGTTGGAAAGGCGTTGATAACGGTGGAGGATATCAGAAGTGAACCATAAAGCGTGGATACAGAAAATCACCGCCCATCCTCTCTATCAGCGGTGGCAGGCCTTTCGCCATCCCTCCATGGTTTGCGTCCTGCTGGCGGGAAGACTGTGGGCGGCGGATCTGCAGGAGGGGCGGTTCCTCCGCACCGCTTCGGCGCCGGTAGAGGAATTGACGGGAAGGGGCCTTGCCGCCGCCTTTCAGGCACTGGAAGGACAGGGTATGAGGCGGAAGGAAATCCTCCTTCTGGTCAATTTCCCGGATCTCCGGCTGGAAAACAGGAAGTACCCTGCCATGACGGAGGAGGAAATGGAAGAAACCATGTACTGGGAGGAGGACCGTATCTTCCGTACGGAAGAGCCCATGGCCCTGGGGTGGGAAATCACCTCCCACACGCCCCTGGGCTGGGAAGTACATGTGGAAGCGGTGAAAAGGGATACTCTTAGGCTGTGGGAAAAGGGCGCCGCCCTTGCCGGCTGCCATATAGGGGAGGCCCTGCCGGTGACGGCGGTGCCCCTGTCCGATGCGCCCCATTTCATCCTGTATGGACGGAAACGGTCAGCCATCCTGATTTTCCGGAAGGACCGGCTTTTGCGGAGCCGCATACTGAGGAAGGAGGAAACGGGGAAGGGCGCCCTCTTTATGAAACGCTGTCTTTCCAATTTCAATAGCAAAAGGGCAGCCTGTTTCTTCCTCCCCCTGGCGGACTGCGGCAGGGAAGAGGCGGCCTTCTGGAAAGGATGGATGAAGGAGGAAATAGAATCTTCCAGGGGAGATGATTTTCCGGCAGATAGCATCACCCTGGAGGACAATTTCCTCTCCGAACCGGGCGGCTGGCCGGATATGGAGGCCCTGTTCCGCCATCTCTCCAAAGGGTGCCTCCATCTGCCGCTTACGGAAAAGGGGCCGTCCTTCCTGACCAAAGAAAACAGGACCCTTCGGGCAGCCCAGGGATTCTGCCTGCTGTCCCTCCTTTTCTTCCTGATGGCAGGGGGCGATTTCCTTTCTACGGAAAGCCGCCTTTCCGCCCTTCGGCAGGAGGAGGGAAGACTGAAGCCCCAGAAGGCGCAGCTGGTGGAGGCAAGGCGGGAGGCAGCCAGGGAAAGGGAACTGGCTGCGCTTCTGGAAGAACTGGAAAAAAGGGACGGACAATGGGAGAAAAAGCTGGTTCTTCTGGGAGAAACGGTGCCGACGGGCATTGTGCTTTCCTCCATCCGCCAGGACGGCGACGTGCTGCATATCCGCGGCACCGCCCAGTCAACGGAGCGGCTCAACTTCTTCCGGAATTCCTTTTCCGCCTCCTGGGGCAGCCCGGCGCAGAATGGGAAGAGAAAGGCGGATCCGGTGACGGGACTGGTGGATTTCACCATTTCCCTGAAAGGAGGAGACCATGGACTGGAAAAAGCTGGGAAATGACAGGAAATACGGAAGGACCTTCCTGCTTCTCTCCCTTTTCTTCCTCCTTTCCGGCGGCTATCTGAAGCTCATGGCCCTGGAAAAGGAGAGCATCGCCCAAAGTCTGGAACAGGAAAACAGGCAGGTGGAAATCTTTGCCGAAGCCCCGGCCCGCCGCTCCTGCCTTCCCTTCCTGGAAAGCCTCTTCCCTGACGCCTCCCCGGCCTCCGTCCTGGCGGCGGTGGAGGAAGGAGGCCTTCAAGTGGACACCGTTTCTGAAGAAGAAAAGGAAGGGGACAAAGGAATATTTCACATTTTTCATATTTCCGGCACCGGTACCTATGCACAAATCGTGCAAACCTTTGATATAATAAAAGGCAAAGAAAGATGGAGTGCCGTGAACCTTAAAGAACTGAAACGGTCGCCAAAGGGGCTGGCCTATGAAATGGAGGTTCAGACATTCCAAATCCGAGGTACCTATGAAAAAGAGAAATATAGTCCTCATCGGTCCCATGGGCACAGGCAAGAGCCGGGCGGCGAAGATACTCTCTGACGGACTGGAATGGCAGCTGGCGGATACGGACCGGATGATGGAGCGTGAAAACGGAAAGAAAATAGCAGATATCTATAAAGAAGCGGGGCCCGAAGCCTTTGCGGAAAAGGAAATGCAGGTCATTAACCATGTGCGCTACTACCACGAAGCGGTGATAGCCATGGGCGGGAACTATCCCATGACGGAGGAGAAATTCCACCTCCTCTCCGAATACGGCCTCATGATCCTCCTCTACGCCCGCCCCTTCCGCCTGGCGGAACGGGTGCGCCGCCGCATCGGCAAAAGGCCCACCATGGACTACTCCGACGTAGACGGCTACGTACGGCAGATGCTCCGGAAATGGGCCAAGTGGAGGGACCGGGTGGACCTGGTCATCAATACCACCAACTGCCACCCCGAGCAGACGGCCCTCCTCATAGCGAGGTATATCGACCAGCACCACGTCACCTTCGCGGAACGGAGGAAATAGGAGGGATAGCGTCAATGGCGGTGCTTACCGGTATTCCCGAAGACGAGTGGGTTCAGGCGCCTTTGGCGCCCGGGTTCTATCGTCCGTGCGCATCGCGCCGGACGATGGGTTCCGCCCACAGAGCGGGCTGGTTCAGAGGGGAGTTTTATATGCTGCCGACAACGGTGAGCCGATTAAAAGGAAGGCCCTTCTAAATTTCTCGTTTCCCCTTGAGGTGGCAAGGGAACTTGATTCGTAGGGAGCCAAAGGCGACTGAGAATCAAGTGACACGCTTCCCACCGGGGCGAATGCCTTGAAGAGGCAAAGGGTGTACGAGGGTAAGAATGATGATGCTGCTCCTCATTGCTGTTCTACACAGGGCCAACTTCGGCTGACTTGGAGGTCCTATGCAGGACCTCCACAGTACTATATAACTACCCTGGGCCGGAAGGCCCTCAACCTGTCCGGGAGGCGAAGCCGGTCCCGGACAGAACCCTGGCAGCCCAGGGCCATCAGGCCCGGAGGCTGCCTCAACCCTCAGCCGCGCAGCGGCTGTCAAACCTTAGAACCTTAAGAACCTTTAAGATACCACGGCCCTCTTCCCGCCGACCGGTATTTACCCGCCCATGAGTCACTATCGGGAAGTACCGAGATTCTTCGCTTCGCTCAGAATGACCGTGTCCGGCGGGAAGGTAAGTGACTCTATAACCCTGCCGCCGATAGGCGGCATGATAAAAAATTCATCGCCCGTTAGGGCGATACCACAACCCTCTGAACCCGCCCGCCGGGAGCGGGCAGAACCCTTTGAACCTTCTGACCCCACTTGCTTACGGGAATACAGTTCAGCGGCAGCTCATGACTCTACATATAAGGAGGGATACTATGGACAAATTGGCAGTTCTAACCAGCGGCGGCGATGCGCCGGGCATGAATGCGGCAGTGCGGAGCGTGGTGCGGACGGCACTGTACTGGGGTAAGGAAATATACGGCATCTATCGGGGCTATGCAGGCCTTCTGGAGGATGACATGATTTCCATGAACTCCTCCTCCGTCAGCGGCATCGTGCTCCACGGCGGTACCATGCTGAAGACCGCCCGGTGCAAGGCCTTCTTTGAAGAAGAAAACCAGAAGAAGGCGGTGGACATTCTCCGGCGGCGGGGCATTGGCGGGCTCATCGTCATCGGCGGCGACGGATCCATCCAGGGGGCGGAAAAGCTGTCCCGCCTGGGAATGCCCACCATCACCCTGCCGGGAACCATTGACAACGACATGCACGGCACCGATGAAACCATAGGCCATGACACCGCAGTGAACGCCGTGGTATCCGCGGTAAGCCGCATCCGGGACACCGCCTCCGCCCATAACCGGGCGGCCATTATCGAAGTGATGGGCCGGTTTGCAGGAAATATCGCCCTTGATGCCGGTCTGGCATGCGGCGCCGAATACATCCTGGTGCCGGAAGTGCCCTTCAGCCGGGAAAAACTGGCCAGAAGCCTGAAACTGCAGATGGAAGCGGGCAGGACAAACAGTATTATCATCTGCGCTGAAGGTGCTGATGACGGCAGGGCCCTTTCCGAATGGCTCACCGAAAGGACGGACATCGACATCTGCACCACCATCCTGGGCTTCATCCAGCGCGGCGGCCAGCCCACTGCCAGAGACGGCATCCTGGGCTCCACCCTGGGGGCAGCGGCGGTGAAGGCCATACTGGAAGGAGAAACAGGCGCCCTGGCAGGCATGCACAGAGGCGAGGTACGCATCATTTCCTATGAAGAGGCCAAAAAGGAAAAGGAACCGTTCAAACAGAAACTCTACGAATTATCCGTCATGCTGGGGGCTGCCCAGAATAACGGGGATATCCGTGAAACGGGATTATAAAAAAAGAGCACCGGCGGAACCGGTGCTCTTTTTATGGGATGGTGAGTTACCGTCGCAGGGAGACATCAGACGGTCAGACTATCAGACCTCAGACTTCCCGCCTCCCCACCTGTCATCCTGAGCGAAGCGAAGGATCTCGGTAAGCGCTGAGTTGGAAATTATCGGCAATAAATACCGGTCGGCGGGAAGACATCAGACTGGCAGAAGTCAGACATCAGACGACAGACGCTTTATTCCCGAAAGCAAAAGGGTTCAGGCGCCTGCGGCGCCCGGGTTCAAGCCGTCATCGGGCTTCGCCCTGGGCGGCTCGGGTTCCGCCCACAGAGCAGGCTGGTTCAGAGGGAGTGTTGTATTGCCACTGACGTGGCAGTGCTGCCTATGGCAGCGAAAACCATACAACCGCGCCTGCGGCGCGTTGGAAATGCACCCCTTCTGCCGCCTGCGGCGGCATCTCCCCCGAAGGGGGAGATTTTAGCGGTGCTGTACTTTGCGATGCTTATGAGGCCTAAGGCTGGACGGAATTATAAAATTCATCGCCCGAAGGGCGACACCTTCCCCTCTGAACCCTTTGAACCTTCTGAACCTCCTGAACCCGGGGCGGCGGAGCCGCCCCCCCTTCTATAATTACAGCCTCATTCTCCCCTTCAGATGAATGCCCCGCTGTCCGGGAACGTAAATATTGGTCCACACTTCCAGGGTGTTCCAGTTCTGCACGTGAACCACGGCGATGCCTGCATTTTCCTGCCAGTGCACCATGTACACGTGAGGCGCGATTTCCACGGCGGTGAAGGGCATGGTGTCGGTGTAGCCCTTGTTTTCTCCTTCGGTTTGGGTGAAGGTTAAGGTTTTGTTATCCTTGAATTCCACATCAAACACAGAGACCGGGGAGAAGTCCATGATCACGTGATGGCCGATGCCGGGGTACAGGTTCTTTCTCACCCAGGGCTCTACGCCGGTGATGACCCGGGCGCCGAAGGCAAGGGTGTCCTTTCCGCCAAGGAAAGGGTATTTTTCACTCATAATGGAAACGATGGCGTCTGCCGTCTTCCCGCTGGCCAGGGCTTCCCGGTAGGTTTTGAGGTATTCCAGGGTGCAGGAGAGGATGGCAGGATTTCCCTTCTTCTCATCGCTGTAGTGATGGCTGGCAATGACCCTTTCCGGAGACAGGGAGGCCATGGTTTCCACCTGGCGGATCCACTTGTCCAGTTCATCCAGGCCCTTGGTGTCCGCCATCCAGGGGTGGCTGTCTTCGGCCAGGGATACGCCGCCAAGTACCGTCTTTTCAGAAGGTACGTAGAGGAAGCTGTGCATTTCATCGTCAGGGCAGGTGACGATTCTGATTTCTTCCCCTTCCAGAGGAGGCAGTTCCTTCACCGCCTCCGGCAGGATGAAACGGGAAGGTGCGTCTTCGCCCAGCGCTTTTTTCCAAACCGAGAGCTTGTCGTCCATGCTGGCGGAAATCATCCAGGCCGTCTGGGCGGTGGAAAGGATGCGGGCCTTCGGGAAGGCATCAGCCACCACGTTCAGGCCGAAGTAGTAGTCCGGATCGAAGTGGGAAATATAAATCACCTTCAGCTCCTTCCCGCTGGCCTTGATGCGCGCTGCCAGCTCTTCGGCATACTGCTTCTGGAACTGGGCGTCCACCAGATAGGCCTCTTTTTCGCCGGTAATGAGGGTGGAAGTGACATCGAAAATGGCTTTGGCGCCGGGATGGTACACATGGAATGCAAGGGACATCTTAGTTTCCTCCTTTGGAAAGAGACAGACCGAAGGCATAGCCGGTCATGGAAATGGAACCCAGGTTTCTCACCCGGTTGAAAACAAAGGGCGCCTCTCCTTCCGATGCGCCCAGGGTGTAGAGAAGGGGCAGGAAATGGTCCGCCGTGGGAGCGGCGTAGGCAGCGTCATCATGGTCTTCGTAGTGTATGACCTTTTCGTCATCCCGCCGGCTTACGGCGTCGGTGATATATGCGTCGAACCGGTCTGCTGCCGGAGAGCCGCCTTTATTTTCCCATTCCACCTTGTACAGGTTGTGTACAATATTTCCGCTGCCGAAAATCAGGTACCCCTCTTCCCGAAGAGGAGAGAGGGCCTTTCCGATTTCATAGGAAGCCTTCGGAGAAATCTTCCCGTCAATGGAAAGCTGCACCACCGGAATGGAAGCGTCCGGAAACATGTGGGTCAGCACAGTCCAGCTGCCGTGGTCGATGCCCCAGTCATCGTTCACGTCGGCAAAGGGCAGGAGAGACAGCACCCGCTCCGTAAGGGGTCGAAAGCCTTTGGGTTCATACTTTACTTCATATAATTCTTTGGGGAATCCGTACATATCATAAATCTGGCGGGGCGAAGGACTGGACTCCACATGGCTTCCCCTGGTGTACCAGTGGGCAGACAGGGACAGGATGGCCCTGGGCCGGCCGAAGGCATCCATGACTTTCTTCCCTATTTCATTAAAGGTGCGGGTGAGTTCGTTCCTCTCCAAAGCAATCATGGGACTCCCATGTCCCGCAAAAAAAACAGGCATTTTTTTCATGAAATCATCTCCTTAATAGTGGGCTGGTGGGTCGGTACAGCTGTCCGCTGTCCGCCGACTTTGGACTGCAGTCCCGAAAACAAGAGGGTTCAGGCGCCTTCGGCGCCCGGGTTCAAGTCGCCATGGGGCTCACGCCCTTGGCGGCTCGGGTTCCGCCCACAGAGCGGGCTGGTTCAGAGGGAGTTATATGTGCTGCCTGTCGGCAGCGGTGGTGGACGCCTTTAAAAATGAAAGGCGCCATGATGATAAAACCGGGGAGCCGCCCTGCGGGCGAAGCCCGGTTGTATGGTTTTCCATTCCGCGGAGCGGAATTATAAAACTCATCGCCCGAAGGGCGATACCACAACCCTCAGGTCCGCAGGGCCTGTCAAACTTCAGAACCTTAAGAACCTTCGGCCCGCCAGGGCCGTCAACCCTCACGCCGCAGGCGTGTCCATTGGCGATACCACAACCCTCGGGCCGTTAGGCCCGTCAAACCTAAGAACCTTCGGAGCGAAGCTCCGTCAATTTTAAGAACCTTTTTTCACAACCTTCCTGCACAACCTTTTTATACAACCTGCGATAGCTCTGCTGCCGCCCCATACAGTATACTTTTTATACTTGCTTTCATTATATGACTGGTATAAAATAACTGACAAGAAGGATATTTTCCTTGAGCTGGTATGAAGAACTTGCGTAATGGGAGGGAATCATGGAAAATAATTTATTCGGTGTCTGCCCCTTTGTGACAGCCCAGAAGCTGCTGCAGGGAAAGTGGGCCATTCTCATCCTGCATGCCTTGAGCGAAGGCACGAAACGGTTCAACGAACTGGAGCGGGACATCCAAATCACCCATGCCACGTTGTCGTCCCAGCTGAAATATATGGAAAAGGAAGGGCTGGTGCACCGCACCGTGTATCCCGAGGTACCGCCGCGGGTGGAGTATTCCCTCACCGCCATTGGCAGAAGATTTGCGCCGGTGCTTGACAGCATCCGGATATGGGGCGAGGAGTATATAGAGTTTCTGAAGGAAAACAGGATATAAGTAAAATAAAGAATCACAGCCGGAAAGGGGCTGTGATTTTTTTTGAAGAATTTTAAATGTAACTATTGACGTTACAAACAAGCCGTGATATTATGTTTGTAATGAAACAAATTACATCAGCGCAATTATATTTTTGAAAAGGAGAAAATAAAATGAAAATCGGAGTTATCGCAGCAAACGGCAAAGAAGGAAGACTGATTGTAAAGGAAGCCCTGGACCGGGGCATGGATGTCACCGCCATCGTCCGCAACGCAAACAAGACGGAAGCGAAAAAAGTGATGCAGAAGGATATCATGGCTCTCACCAGGGAAGACCTCACAGGCTTTGATGTGGTGGTGGACGCCTTCGGCGTATGGGATGAGACGAAAATGAATCTCCACAGTGTCACACTGAATCACCTGGCAGATATTCTTTCCGGCACAAGCACCCGCCTTCTGGTGGTAGGCGGCGCCGGCAGCCTTTACACCGATAAGACCCACACCATGAAATTATCCGAAACCCCCGATTTCCCAAAGGAATACCTTCCCGTGGCCAATGGCATGGGGAAAGCTCTTGAGGAACTGCGGAAGAGAAATGATGTGAAATGGACCTACATCAGCCCGGCAGCGGAATTCGATGCCGAAGGAAAGCGCACCGGCTCCTACGTGCTGGCAGGAGAAGAATTCACCACCAATGAAAAAGGAGAAAGCTATATTTCCTACGCCGACTACGCTATTGCCATGGTGGATGAAGCGGAAAAAGGGAATCACATCGGTGAAAGAATCAGCGTGAGGAAGTAAGATACATCAATGGTGGGGCCGGGAAACGGCTATCCGCTTACCGCTTTCCGCCGGACATGGGTTTTCAGGGGCGACGCGAAGAAACTCGGTATCAGCGGCATATGAGGCAACCGGCAGTTAATGCCGGTTTGCTTGTCTTTTCACGGGCGAAAGCCCGGTTGTAAAGGTTTTATTCCGCGGAGCGGAATGATAAAACGTATCGCCGCGAAGCGGCGATACCACAACCCTTTGAACCCTTTGAACCTTTTGAACCCTCTGAACCCTTTTGCGTTCGGGAATACCGTTCCATATGCATATTAAAAAGCAGCGCCATCATAGCGCTGCTTTTTTTATATGGCCCTCAGCCTCGATTCAGTTGTCATAAATAATGAGGCCCATGAGAACCAGGTCTTGGTCCCCTGTGTTTTCCAGCCCGTGGCGGCTGCCGTTCTGGCAGAACATGGCGTCCCCCGGTTTCACTTCATAGGTGGTGTCGTTATCGGTGTAAACGCCGTGGCCGGAAAGGATGTAGTAGATTTCTCCGTCCCCCTTATGCTGGTGGACGCCCATGGAACAGCCCTTTTCCAGGGTGGCCTTCACATAGACCCGGCATTTGTCCTTCAGTATGTCCGGCCCTGCAATGGGCTGAAGGATAATGCGGCCTTTGCCGCCGTTGGCGTGTTCGATGATTTTGGGTGGAATTTTTGGAATCATGGGATTTCCTCCTTTTATAGGTAAATAGATTTGAGATTTGAGGGGGATAGGGGCGGGAAGCCGTATTCTCGAAAGCAAGAGGGTTCAGAGGATAAAAGGGTTCTTAAGATTGACGGGGCTTTCGCCCCGAAGGTTCTAAGGTTTGACAGCGGCTAAAAGCCGCTGAGGGTTGTGGTGGCGGCTCCGCCGCAAGTATATACGCTGCCTGTCGGCAGCGGTGGTGGACGCCTTTAAAAATGAAAGGCGCCATGATGATAAAACCGGGGAGCCGCCCTGCGGGCGAAGTTCGGTTGTATGGTTTTCGATTCCGCGGAGCGGAATTATAAAACTCATCGCCCGAAGGGCGATACCTTCCCCTCTGAACCCTTTGAACCTTCTGAACCTTTTGAACCCGGGCCCCGAAGGGGCCCCTATTCATTCCTCCAATGATACTCCGCCAGCTCCCGGTCCGAGACGTTTCCTATTTTAACATGGTTGAGGTATTTCCTGGCGATTTCACCAAGGGATACCAGGGTGGAAACGGGGGTGGGCGGACGGTCTGTCATGCGCCAGCGGGGGAAGAAGCGGGTGATGTGGAGGGGGATGGCCGGAGAGAGGGAGCCGATCCAGCGGGCCATGTCCTCAAAGCATTGGGGGTCATCGTTTTCTTTCGGAATGACTAGGTTTGTCAGCTCCACATGGGACACTTCATGGGCCCTTTGGATGGTTTCCAGCACCGGATTTCTGGCGGCGCCGCAGATGGTTTTATAGAAATCGGGATTCCAGCCCTTGAGGTCAATGTTCCAGGCATCAATCAGGGGAAGGAGCGCCTCCAGCGCTTCTTTGCTGATGAAGCCGTTGGACACCATCACGTTCACCAGTCCCGCTTCTTTAATGAGGGGCGCCGTGTCACGGATGAATTCGAAGGAAAGGGCGGGCTCGTTGTAGGTCCAGGCGACGCCGATATTTCCTTCGGCAGTAAGGGCACGGGCCAGGCGGAGCACATCTTTGGGAGAAACCTTCCGGCTCTCCGGCTCCTCCTGGGAAATTTCAAAGTTCTGGCAGAAGGCGCAGTTCATATTGCAGCCCCAGCTTCCCAGGGAAAGGATGACGGCGCCGGGGTGGAAATAGGCGAGGGGCTTCTTTTCGATGGGGTCCAGGGCGGCAGAGGTGACAAGACCGTAGGTGAGGGCTTTCAGGGTGCCATGGTCGTTCCAACGGGTGCGGCACCAGCCCCTCTGGGAAGGAAGAATCCGGCAGTGCCGGGGACAGAGGCGGCAGCGGCAGACGCCGCCTTCTTCTTTGTCATAAAATGCACATTCCATGGGTACCTCCTTTTGAGTCAAATGAGGCGAGGGTCTCGTATGTAAGAGGGTTCAGGCGCCTTCGGCGCCCGGGTTCAAGCCGCCATCGGGCCTTACGGCCCTTGGTGCCTCAGGTTCAGCCCGGGAACGGCTTCGCCTTCCGGGCTGGTTCAGAGGGGAGTTTTATATGCCGCCGACAGGCGGCTATATACTCATCGCCCGACAGGGCGATACCACAACCCTCTGAACCCTTTGAACCTTCTGAACCCTTTGAACCCTCGCGCCCTTCAGGGCGCGTCAATAGTACCTCTTCACTGTAAACCGATACAGCCTGACTGTCTCATCCTTTCCGATGCCTGCCTTCCGTTTGGCGATGGCAATCTGTTCTTCCGGCGTATCTACGCCATTAAGGTCCGGCAGGAGGAGGCCCCGGCGGGCGCCTTTTTCCACGATGACCCCGTATTTCCTGGCGTCAAGGCCGGACATGTCTGCAGGCTCCGGGGAGGAGAGGATGTCCACGGAAATGGTGAGGTCCGAAAGTTCCCGGGCCGAAAGGGGCGGAAAGCGGGGATCGTCGTGGGCAGCGGCTTTGGCGTTGTGGATGATTTCCTCCGCCACATTCCGATAGCAGGGAAGGAAGGTGCCGATGCAGCCGCGGAGGGCGCCGAATTCATGGAGGGATACGAAGGCGCCGGCCCTGCCTTGGAGTTCGTCAGGAAGGGTATCCGGTGTCTTCATGATTTTTCCATGCTCCAGGAAATAGCGGATGCTTTCTTTGGCCAGTTCCACCCGCACATCGTGGATTTCCTCTCTCTCCGGTTCCTCTTCAGGCAGGTAGAGGCATACGCCGTAGCCTACGCCGAAGGGCCCTTCGTGGGAGAAGCAGGGCATGGCGGCTTTCCTCTTCCCCAGGACGCCGAAGAGAAAGTACACCGACGGCAGGCCGCACATGGCGATTTCATCGATGAAATCGGGAGTCATGGAGGTGAGGGGCTTTTTGTCCCGCCTTTTCAGGGCGTCCATGACGGCCTCATCGAAGAGGATGCCCTTCGGGGTATAGCCGTTGGGAGAGTCCTTTGTGAGTTTGTGGGACAGGTCGCCGGAGGCGATGACGCCGATTTTCCGCCCCAGCTTGGCAGCACAGCGTTCCACGATGGTGCCCAGGATTTCATTCATTTCGTAATTGGAAAAGCAGGGGGACAGCATCACCGCCCGTCCCTGGAATCCGGCCTTCAGGAGGTAGTACATGGGCACAAAGGTGCCCCAGTCCACGGTAAGGGTTTTGCCGTACCTGGCGGCTTCGGCTTCATCCACCCGGTGCAGCGGGATGAGGGGCTCCGCTTCCTTCAGGATGGTCTCCGACAGCATGCGGTCTATGGAAAGGGTCATGGACAGGTCCGGGCGGCCGAAGGCGGCAAGATTTCCTTCCACGGTGGGCGCCAGGAACAGGGCGGGGCCGTCATAGAAGCAGAGGTTGTGAGGAGAAATAATCACCACTGTTTCCATGCCTTCGGAAACCATGCGCTTCATGGCTTCTTCTTCTGTTTTCACCGTAAGGGCCATGCGGGAAAGCTCCTTCCCGCCGATTTCCGGAATCATGATGGGCGGATGGGGGAAAAGCCCCGCCGCCTTGCAGGTGGTATCCATAGGAAGCACTTCCTTTCTATATTTTCTGTCTTTAGTGTAGTAGTTTTTGAGGGAAAAAGCAAAGTGGGCCGCCAGAGGCGGCCCAGGTTCAGGCGCCTTTGGCGCCCGGGTTCTATCGGTCAGGTGCTGACGCACTGACCGATGGGTTCAGCCCGCAGAGCGGGCTGGTTCAGAGGGAGTGTTGTATGCCGCTTCGCGGCAGCAGGTAAAACCTTTAAAACCGCGTCTGCAGCGCGGTGGAAAACATGCAAACCGCCCTGGCGGGCGATGGAAATGCACCCCTTTTGGTACCTTCGGTACCACCTTTTCCCCGGGGGTGGAACTCTTAGCGGTGCTATGCATCGAGGTGCTTATGAGTTCAGAAGCTGGGAGTAGAGCAGACTTCCCCCTCCGGGGGAAGTCCCCGCAGGGGAATAGGGGTGCATTTCCGACGGGCCGCAGGCCCGGTTTTATGGTTTTCGCTGCCTCTGGCAGCGCTGCCGCCGCAGGCGGCATACAAAACTCATCGCCCGAAGGGCGATACCACAACCCTTTGAACCCTCTGAACCTTCTGAACCCTTTGAACCCTCACGCCGCAGGCGTGTCCCAGGGCGATACCACACCCTCTGAACCCTCTGAACCTTCACGCCCGCAGGCGTGTCCATGAACCCTCTGCACCCCGGGCCGCTTCGCGGCCCACCTTGCCACTCCCTTTTCTTCCGTGGTATAATGAGTAGTCTTGATTTTATAGAATTCTTCTCAAAAAGAAGGGTTCTATCTATGATATAATAAAGTATATATTTTACAGACCGGGGAGGCGATAGTGTTGGAAAAGCATGTCATTATCAATGTGACTTCCCTGCAGCGGGACGAAAACGGGAAGGATGAGACCATTTCCCTGGAAACTCCGGGCATTTACGGAGAGGACGGGGATATGCAGTACATCAGCTACCGGGAGACGAAGCTGGCAGGCATGGAAGGCACCACTACCACTCTCCGCATTTTTGATGACCACGTCAATCTCATACGGGATGGCAGTTTCCTGCAGAACCAGGAGTACCGGCTGGGTGTGCCGTCGGAGTCCGGTTATGTGACCCCCATGGGGGCGCTGAAGGTGACTGTGGTGACCAGGGAAATTGAAAATTCCATCGTCCACGGCAAAGGACGCATGCGCCTTTCCTACGATGTGGAGCTGGAAGGTCTGTTTACCCATTTGAATGAAATTATTGTTGATGTTCGAGAGGATCCGGAATATTCATGGAAGTCAGAGAAGAACTGAAAGAACTCATTGAAAAGGCAAAGGACGCCGCTGTGGCGGCAGGAGAGCTGCCGGCAGGCGAATACGCACCGGTGCAGCGGCTGGAGGTGCCGAAGGAAAAGGAATTCGGCGATTATTCCACCAATGCGGCCATGCAGTGGGCCCGGACGGCCCATAAGGCGCCCCGCATGATTGCGGAGGCCATTGTAAACCATATGGATACGCCGCTGGTGTCCCGTATGGAAATCGCCGGCGCAGGATTTATCAATTTCTTCCTGGCCAAGGATACGGTGTACACCGAATTGAAGAATATCCTGAAAGCCGGCCCGTCTTATGGCGACCTGCCGAAGACGCAGAAGGACCGTTTCCTGGTGGAATATGTGTCCGCCAACCCCACAGGGCCCCTTCACATCGGCCATGCCCGGGGCGCTGCTTACGGCTCCGCCCTGGTGAACCTGCTCCGGGCCGCCGGCTATGACGTGCTGTCGGAGTACTATGTGAACGATGCAGGCAACCAGATCGACCACCTGGCTGAATCCATCAACGCCCGCTACCTCCAGCTGAATGGCATGGACGCCGAAATTCCGGAGGACGGCTACCATGGACAGGACATCATTGATACCGCCCGCCACATCCTGGAAAAGGACGGAAAGAAATACCTGGACATGGACGAAAAGGAAAGGCTGGAGATTTTCAAAAAGCTGGGCCTGGAAGAAAAGCTGGCTGCCCTGAAAAAGGACCTCCACGATTTCAACGTGGACTTCGACAACTGGTTCTCTGAAAAGTCTCTCTACCCGGATCAGGTGAATGCAGCCCTGAAGGTGCTGAAGGACGAAGACAATATGTATGAAAAGGACGGCGCCCTGTGGCTCCGTACCACCAAGAACGGCGACGACAAGGACCGCGTGGTCATCCGCACCAACGGCGTGCCCACCTACTTCTGCTCCGATATTGCCTATGTGGGAAATAAGATTCACCGGGGCTACAACAAGCTCATCGATATCTGGGGTGCCGACCATCACGGATATATCATCCGTCTGAAGACGGCCATGAAATTTCTGGGCTACAACCCCGACGATTTTGAAATCATGCTTCTCCAGATGGTGACCCTCCTCCGGGACGGAAAGCCGGTGAAAATGTCCAAGCGTACCGGTGAGGCCGTGACCCTCCGGGAACTGATGGACGAAGTGGGCACCGACGCAGCCCGGTATTTCTTCTGCGCCAGGACCCTGGACTCCCAGATGGACTTTGATATCGACCTGGCAAAGAAACATTCCAACGAAAACCCGGTGTACTACATCCAGTATGCCAATGCCCGTATCCACAGCCTGTTCTCCCAGGCAGAGGAAGCCGGCGTCACCTGGGACAAGAGCTTCGGGGACACCGATTTCACAAAACTTACAGAAGAATGCGAACTGGACCTCATCAAGAAGATGGAAAACTACCATCAGCTCGTGGCCGGCGCCGCCCAGGAAAGAGCGCCCCAGCGCATTGCCAAATATGCCTATGAACTGGCCGCCCTCTTCCACCATTTCTACAGGGAATGCCGGATCCTGGGCGTAGACAGCGAAACCACCAAGGCCAGACTGGGCCTCATTACAGCCGTACAGTATATCCTGGTCCATGCCCTTCATATCCTGGGGCTCTCGGCACCGGAACATATGTGATAGATTTCTGATTTCTTTCCACTGATTCACCTATTTCACAAGGAGGTTCCATGACTAAATACATCTTCGTAACCGGCGGCGTCGTTTCGTCCCTGGGCAAAGGCATTACCGCCGCATCCCTGGGAAGACTTCTGAAAAACAGAGGATACAAGGTTACCATTCAGAAATTCGATCCCTACATCAATATCGACCCGGGCACCATGAGCCCCTACCAGCACGGTGAAGTCTTCGTCACCGACGACGGTGCTGAAACGGACCTGGACCTGGGCCACTATGAACGTTTCATCGACGAGAACCTGTCCAAGGCCTCCAACGTCACCACCGGCAAGGTTTACCAGTCCGTCATCAATAAAGAAAGAAAGGGCGAATACCTGGGCTCCACCATCCAGGTCATCCCCCATATTACCAATGAAATCAAAGACCGGGTGCTCCGGGTGGGAAGAAATGACAACGCCGACATCGTTATTACCGAAATCGGCGGCACCGTAGGGGACATCGAATCCCTGCCCTTCCTGGAAGCCATCCGCCAGGTAAAAAAGGACGTGCCCAACCGGAACGATGTCCTCTATATCCACGTCACTTTGGTGCCCTATATCGAAGCGGCGGACGAACTGAAATCCAAGCCCACCCAGCACTCTGTCAAGGAACTGCGGTCCATCGGCATTCAGCCGGACATCATCGTATGCCGCACTGTGAAGGCCCTGCCCGATGACATGAAGAGGAAAATCGCCCTCTTCTGCGACGTGGAACCGAACGCCGTCATCAACAACCTCACCGCCAAGAGCATTTACGAAGTACCCCTCCTCCTCCAGGAAGAAGGCCTTGACCGCATCGCCCTGGAAAAACTGGGCCTCGACGACAGCCCCTGCGACATGGACGACTGGAAAGCCATGGTCAGCCGCATCCTCTCTGCCGACAAGGAAGTGGACATTGCGCTCGTAGGCAAGTACGTGGAACTCCACGACGCCTACCTCTCCGTAGTGGAAGCACTCTCCCATGCGGGCTACGCCTTCGGCACCAAAGTGAACATCCACTGGATTAATTCCGAAATACTGGAAGAAGAAAAACCGGACCTCCGGGAAGTATTCAAAGGCATCGACGGCATCGTAGTCCCCGGCGGCTTCGGATACCGCGGCGTAGAAGGCAAAATTGAAACCATCAAATACGCCCGCACCAACAACATCCCCTTCCTGGGCCTCTGTCTGGGCATGCAGTGCGCCGTCATCGAATTCGCCCGTGACGTATGCGGTATGAAAGACGCCAACTCCACCGAATTCGACGCAGAAACACCGTACCCCGTCATCGACCTCATGCCGGACCAGGAAGACGTCACCGAAAAAGGCGGCACCATGCGCCTTGGCATCTACCCCTGCAAACTCACCGAAGGCTCCAAGGCCAGGGAACTCTACGGCGGCCAGGAAATCGTATACGAAAGACATCGTCATAGATACGAAGTATCCAACGCCCTCCGTCCGGAACTGGAAAAAGCAGGCCTCTCCATCTGCGGCACCAGCCCCGACGGCCGCCTGGTAGAAACCATCGAACTGAAGGACCACCCCTACTTCGAAGCCACCCAGGCCCACCCCGAATTCAAGAGCCGCCCCAACCGCCCCCATCCCCTCTTCGTGGGACTGGTGAAAGCAGCCATTGCACATCATAAAGGATAAAGAAATGAAAAAGCACCGCGGAAGCGGTGCTTTTTTGATACATGAGAGGGAAAAGGCCGTATTCCCGAAAGCAAAAGGGTTCAGGCGCCTCACGGCGCCCGGGTTCTATCGTTCGTGCGCTTCGCGCCGACCGATGGGTTCCGCCCACAGAGCGGGCTGGTTCAGAGGGAGTTATATAGTATCGCTGCGGCGGGAAGCTGTATTCACGAAAGCAAGAGGGTTCGAGGCGCCAGTATGGATAAAACCGTACAACCGCCCTGGCGGGCGGGGAAAAACAAGCAAACCGCCCTTACGGGCGTGGGAAATGCACCCCTTCTGCCGCCTGCGGCGGCGTCTTCCCCGGAGGGGCAGATTTTAGCGGGGCTATGCCTTGAGGGGCTTATGAGTACAGAAGCTGAGCGGAGAGCAAACTTCCCCCTCCGGGGTGGCAAAGGAACTGGATTCGTAGGGAGTCGTAGACGACTGAGAATCCAGTGACATGCTTCCCTTTAGGAGAAGTACCGCCGCAGGCGGGGATAGGGGTGCATTTCCACGAGCGAAGCGAGGTTGTTTGGTTTTCGCTGCCTCTGGCAGCGCTGCCGCCTTTGGCGGCATACAAAACTCATCGCCCGACAGGGCGATACCACAACCCTCTGAACCCTTTGAACCTTCTGACCCTTTTGAACCCTCACGCCGAAGGCGTGTCCATGACCCTTTTGAACCCTTTGGGCGCTGGTGTATAATAAAGAAAAATTCCCTTTTCATTTCCCTGAGAGAAGGTGTCCTTCATGCATGATGAACAGATGGCCGAGGAGAAGAAAAAGATGATCCGCCTCCTGCTTTCCCACATGAACTGCCGGTTTTATCCTCTGGCCTGTGAAAGTTTTGTCTTTCCCGGTATGACCGTGGACCGGGCGGTGGCGGCCATGCTGCAGAAAGAGGGGCTTCCCTCTGCGGGAGACAGGAAGGTAAGGAACAGCATCATCCGGAAGTATGTCCATTTCCGGCTGGAGCTGGCTTCGCTCATGGTGAAATGGGACAGCCGGCGTTCTGATTTCCTTACGGAAACGGTGAAGGACAGTCTGGATTTCGATATTACCCGGTCCTTCAGCAATGAATTCGACAATGTGCGCCGGGCGCTCCTTCCCTTTAAGCCGCCCTTTGTCATAGAGGGGGGCGCAGTGATTCCGCTGGTGACTTATCTTTCCAGGGAAACCGGGGCGTCCCTGGCGCCGCTGACGGAGTATCTTTCCCGGGAAACGAAGGGATACATGGACAAGGTGAAGGAGGAGAGCGCTTCTTTCATGGATGCCCTTTCCTTCTGCCACCCCGATTTCCATGATACGTCTGCGGTGAAACTGCCGTTCCTCCTGCTCCAGTGCATCTGCGAGAATCTGGGCATGGAAGAGGGGGGACTGGTGACGGAAAGCGCACAGATCCTCATGCCTCTGGCGGAGGTGACGCCTTACATGGCAAAGAAGAACCTGACCCCCGAGGGCACTCGTTTCTTTTATCATTACATCGTGTTCCGGTCCATGGTACTTTCTTTCTTCGGGTCCTACATGTACCAGGACAGGAAGCTTCGGGATTCCATTTACAAAGGCATCATGAAAAGCCGGCCGGTGAAGAGGCTCATCCGCACCGCCAAGGCCATCCATTTCATGGAGGCCGATGATTTCATCCTGAACCAGCGGCTCTATCTTAAAATCAATATGTTCATGCGGCAGTGGGCCATTTTTGACCCGAAAAAGAAGGAACACTACTACCGCTACTATCCCAATTTCACCACCTTCATCACTGACCGTATGGACGATGACCGTTTTGCCGACCGCATCAACGTCCTTCTGGACGAATTCTGCCGGGCTGACCATTTCACCCTTTCCGAACGGGACCGGAACTTCCTCCTCCAGGAAACGGCGGCTTACATCAATACAGTGAGCCACGCCATGTACTTCGCCTACGGCATAGGCTTCAGGAGGCCCGAAGATTTCATCGATTCCCGGTGGAATGAACAGACAAAGAATCCCCTGCTGAAGGGGTTTAAGAAAATATTCGGATTGTAAGAGGGAGCAGCAATAACGGTATTCGGCTTTATCCTCAATCCCAAGAGGGTTCAGGCGCCTGCGGCGCCCGGGTTCAAGCCGTCATCGGGCTGACGCCCTTGACGTCTCCGGCTCCGCCCGCAGAGCGGGCTGGTTCAGAGGGAGTTTTATAGTATCGCTGCGGCGGAAAGCGGTATTCTCGAAAGCAAGAGGGGGGCGCCCGCCCTTGGCGGGCAGGGGCTCAGCCCTGCGCTTTCGCGCGGGCTGAGGGTTGTGTAGAAGGGTTGTGAAGGCTATGACGGCGGGGAAAAACTATCCCGTAACGCTGACTTCATATTCATCGCCGAAGGCGATACCACCACCCTCAGCAGCCGAAGGCTGCTGAGGACCCTTGAGCGAAGCGAACATAACCCTTCTATACAACCTGCGCCGTCAGGCGCCCCCCCCTTTTATTTTGCGGCGCCAGCCGCCACCACAACCCTCAGCCACGAAGTGGCTGTCAAACCTAAGAACCCTCCGGCCCATAGGGCCGGTCAATCTTAAGAACCTTTCCCCTCACAACCCTTCTACACAACCTGCCGCCGAAGGCGGCCATAACCTTCGGCCCGGAGGGCCGTCAACCTTTTTCCTCTGAACCCTCACGCCCCCAGGGCGTGTCCATGAACCTTCTGAACCCGCGGCTTCGCCGCTTTTATAGAAAGGACCCATCCATGTTCCGTTCCATTCTCTGTTTCTTCCTTGTTTTTTCCTGCCTGGCCTTTGCGGGCTGCGGGCAGCAGTCTTCTCCCTCGGAGAAGGAGTATGAAAGAATCGTTGTGATTTCCGACCTCCATTACCCGTCTAAAACCGTGGATGCTGCGAAAAGGCAGGCCATCATTGACAATAAGGTGAAGGCCCGGGATGAAATCAACGGCTGGTCCGATGTGGACCTCAAGGTATTCCCCGGTGACATGGTGGAAATGCAGGGCTCCATGAAGCAGATGGAAGAGGCAAAACAGTTTATCGACGGCTTTACCGGGGAGAAAGCGTACCTGGCCGGAAACCATGAGCTCTTCTACAAAGAAGAACTGAAAAACGGCAAACCCGTGATGGCGGACCCGGCCCTTCGGAAGGCCCATGAGGAAAATTATGAAAAGGTCTTCGGTCCCCTCCACAGCACAAAGAAGCTGGGGCAGTACCTCCTCATTTTCCTCTCCCCCGAAGACAGGGAAGGTAAATTTCCTGTGGCCATGTCTAAAGAAGAAATGGAATGGCTGAGGAAGACCCTGAAAGAAAACAGCCAGACCCCCACCCTCATTTTCTACCATGCGCCGCTGTCGGACACCATGATTCCCTACAACGACAAAATAGGAAATCCCCGGAACTTCGCCCAGCCCGCCGGGGACATAGACCTTATCCTCCTCACCAGTCCCCAGGTGAAACTGTGGGTGTCCGGCCATACCCATACGCCGCCCACCCAGCCCACCTTTGCCAATGAAGTGAACTACTACCACGGAAAAATTCTTGATGTATACAATCCCACCTGGGACGGAAAACAGGTGTGGTCCAACTCCATCTACCTCTATAAGGATAAAATCGTGATTAAAACCTTCGACCACAAAAAAGGAGAGTGGATGGAAAATCTCACGAGAACAGTAACACTGTAAGGGGGCTGGAGTCATGGGTGGAGGAAAGCCGTATTCCCGAAGACAAGGGGGTTCAGGCGCCTTCGGCGCCCGGGTTCAAGCCGCCATTGGGCTCACGCCCTTGGCGGCTCCGGTTCCGCCCACAGACCGGGCTGGTTCAAAGGAAGTTATGAATGCTGCCTGCGGCAGCGCCCCATGAGCGAAAGCGAACACAACCCTTCTACACAACCTGCGGCGCCAGTGCCCCTTCGCGCCCTTTGGGCGCCCCCTCTGAACCTTCTGCACCTTTTGAACCCTCTGAACCCTCACGCCGCAGGCGTGTCAGCCCGGGCCGTCAGGCGGCCCAAAGGAGGTCAACATGTACAAAATCCAAGTCTATCTTCCTCCCGAAGCCCTGCGTAAAATCAGGAAGGCCATCGAAAAGGCGGGCGGCGGGAAAATTGGAAATTACGAGGGCTGCATGTCCTGGTGGAAAGTGCGCTCCTCCTGGATTACCATGGACGGCGCCCACCCCTATAACGGCAAGGCCGGCGAAAGGACGGAGGCCGAAGAGTACATCCTCCAGTGCCGGGTGGATGAAGCCCAGGTGGACGAAGTGATTTCCGCCATTAAAAAAGCCCACCCCTACGAAGAACCGGTGGTGGACGTGGTGAAACTGGATGAAAAGAGCTTTCTGTCGGTGTGAAACATTATGGTGTCATGTCGGATGAGAAACTATTCGCAAGCAGTTTCCTGTCGGTATGAAACACAAAGGTATCATGTCGGATAGGAAACTATTTGCAAACAGTTTCCTATCGGTGTGAAACACAAAGGCGTCATGTCGAGTGGGAAACTATTCGCAAATAGTTTCCTGTCGGTAAGAAACACCCTGGTGTCAAGTCGGATAGGAAACCATTCGCGAACAGTTTCCTGTCGGTAAGAAACACCATAGTGTCATGTCGAGTGGGAAACTAATCGCAAACCGTTTCCTGTCGGTGTGAAACACAAAGGCGTCATGTCGAGTGGGAAACTATCCGCGAACCGTTTCCTGTCGGTAAGAAACATCATGGTTTCACGCCGGATAGGCAACTATTGGCGCCTGAGGAAAACCTGGTTGATGCGGTACATGTAGGCGCCGTTTGGAAAAGTGACTTTGGTGGCGTTGACGTAGCTGGCGGTGCTGGTGAAGTGGATGCGGGAGAGTTCTCCTGCCATGTCCAGATACTGCCAGAAGGCGCCGCCTTTTTCTGTTTCAAAGAGAACGAAGAGGTAGGGGGACAGGGAAGATACCTGGGATTTAGCGGAAGCCATGGCAGAGAGCAGGGCACCCATGTCCACTTCCCGGTTTTCCGGAAGCACAGGATGGGGCGTATATTCCTTGGGCACCGTGGTGATGCTGACATATCGAATGGGCAGGTTCATGGTCTGTTCCTGGTTCATGGTGGTCTCCTTTGGGGAATGAATAGGTGATAGAAATTAGGCGATAGATGGTAGATGGTAGAAGATAGAAGATAGAAATTAGACGATAGAAGATAGATGGCAGACGGTCAGACGTCAGACAATCGGACATCAGGCTTCCCGCCTCCCACCTGCCATTCTGGGAGCAGGGGGCGCCGCTTCGCGGCAGGTTGTGTAAAAGGGTTGTGTTCGCTTCGCTCAAGGGGTAGCGCAGGGAAACCGTATTCCCGAACGCAGGAGGAGAGAGGCGCCTTTGGCGCCCGGGCGGGGGAGATAATTTGCATATTGGGCAGTAACAGAGGAAAAACCATACGACCGCGCCTATGGCGCGAAGGAAATGCACCCCTTTTGGTACCTTCGGTACTACCTTTCTCCTAAAGGGAAGCATGTCACTGGATTCTCAGTCGTCTACGACTCCCTACGAATCCAGTTCCTTTGCCACCCCGGAGGGGGAACTCTTAGCGGTGCTATGCATTGAGGTGCTTATGAGGTCTAAAGCTGAGCGGAGAGCAAACTTCCCCCTCCGGGGTGCACAGCGAACACATTTTGAAGGAGCGTCAGCGACGCGCAAAATGTAGTGAGTCGTTTCACCTTTAGGTGGAAGTCCCCGCAGGGGAATAGGGGTGCATTTCCAAGCGCCGCAGGCGTGGTTGTACGGTTTTCCATTCCGCGGAGCGGAATTATAAAACTCATCGCCCGCAGGGCGATACCTTCCCCTCTGAACCTTTTGAACCTTCTGAACCCTTTGAACCCTCATGTGCGCATTCTGCATAGAATGCGCAAGTCAGCCGAAGTAGGCCCTTAGCCTGCCCATAAAAGGGCCTTCCTATTGTCGGCTGACCGTTCGCAGGCGTGTCCAAAGGGCGTGTCCAAAGCGGCCTCTTTTTTATTTCAAATAGGATTCATCATAGCTGAAGGAGGCGCTGCCGTCTTCTCCGGCGTGGATGGTGGCTTTGACGCCCAGGGGAAGGAAGAGGTTGTCCGGGCCGTGGCCCACCGGGACGCCTTCAATCACCGGTTTGCCGGAGAGTTTGGCGTAGTGGGCAAGGACGTCGTGGATGGAGAATTCTTCACCCACCGGGGAGGCGCCGTAGAAGTCGCCGTAGGCAATGGCGCTGACCCGGGATAGGAGACCGTTCTGGTAGAGCTGTTCCATCATGCGGTCCACCCGGTAGGGGTCTTCGCCGGTGTCCTCTAGAAGCAGGATGGCGCCGTCTCCCTTCAGCTCATAGGGAGTGCCGCAGAGGGAAGAAATGACCGTCAGATTTCCTCCTTCCACCAAACCCGTGGCATCGCCGGGGGAAAGGGCTTTCAGCGATTTTCCGGCGGGCAGCCGGATTTCACCCTTCGGCAGGCTGCCGGAGAGGCCGTTTTCGAAATTGTAGAGGGTGAAGGCGGTGTAGTTATCGCCTTTGAAGGTGGACATCATGGGGCCATGTATGGTGACAATGCCGCTCCTTTGGCCGATGGCCGCATGAAGGGCGGTGATGTCGGAAAAGCCGATGAGCATTTTCGGATGGCGGGCAATCATTTGATAGTCCAGCTTATCCAAGAGCCGGGCAGATCCGTAGCCGCCGCGGAGGCAGACGATGGCCTTCACCGAATCGTCCTTGAAGAAATCGTTCAAATCCTTCGCCCGGTCCTCGTCACTTCCAGCCAGGTAGCCGTAGTCATCGGTGACAGACGGCGCCAGCTTCACCTTATAGCCCAGGGCCTCCAAAAGCTCAATGGACCGGTTGTAATCGGTCATGCCGCCATGGGCCGCCGGCGCCAGCACACCAATGGTGTCCCCCTCCTTCAACGGCAGCACCTTCTCCCGCTCTACTTTGCCTGATACGGGAGAAGGGGAGTGGAAATGAAAAATGCAGAGCACTGCCAGTACGATAAGGAGAGGCAGGAGGTAGAGCTCATATTTCTTAAACCATATATATAAACCGTGCATGGAATACCTTCTTATGTCATATTTGCGCCTGAGGCGCCAATGACAAGTATAGCACGGAACGGGGGAAATGGAGCATTTTATTATAAAATCACAGGAAATTTATCAATATAGGGTTTTAAAGAATTGGCAGGCTTCGGTGAGGGAGCCAAAGACGGCGAAGCATTTCTGCCTGATTTCCTCTGTCACCGGCATGAGGTCCGGCACCATGACAGGCTTCATCCCTGCCGCTTTGGCTGCCAGGATGCCGTTGGGGCTGTCTTCGAAAACAAAGCAGTCCTTGGGCGGCGTTTTCAGTTTTTCTGCGGCCAAAAGGAAAATGTCCGGCGCCGGCTTTCCCCGGCTCACCTCATCACCGCTGGCAATGGCATCAAAAGAGGAAAGGAGGCCGGTGACGGAAAGATTTGCCCGGATCTGGCCGGTGGGGCTGCTGCTTCCGATGGCAAGGCCAAAGCCCTTTTGGTGGAAAAAGGAAATCATATCCCGGCACCCCGGTTTCTCCGGCACCCGCTCTGCCAGAAGCCGGGAAACCCGCTCTTTGCAGAGCCGCTGGATGGGAGCGCCGTCCTTGACGTGGTAGTATTTCTCAATGATGCGGTTCATGGCATCTCCGCTGGTGCCGCATATTTCATATTTAAAAGAAGAAGGAAGGGAAAGACCCCTTTCCCGAGCCAGACGGTTCCATTCCTGCTGGAAAATACTTTCCGTGTCGAAAAGGGTGCCGTCCATATCAAAAATAACAGATTGTTTGTACATGAATACCTCTTAAATATAGTGAGCTAGTGGGCTAGTGGGCTAGTGGGCTAGTGAGCTAGTGGGCTGGTGGGCTGGTGGGGCCGCTATCGGCTGTCGGCTGACCGCTTGCCGCGGGCCATGTGCCGTTATGCCGGACTCCCGTACGCAGGGGGGGTCAGGCGCCTGGATTCAAGGCGCCGCTGGGGCTTCGCCCCTGGGCGCCTCCGGTTCCGCCCGCAGAGCGGGCCGGTCCAGAGGGAATTTTATAGTATCGCTGCGGCGGAAAGCGGTATTCTCGAAAGCAAGAGGGGGGCGC
>ERZ791907.639-NODE-639-length-32844-cov-14.187258_pt1 | contig 32844 bp, 27 predicted proteins | sample MGYA00510145_ERZ791907 | MGnify/ENA primary metagenome ERZ791907 (study PRJEB30046, sample SAMN00792089) | human gut metagenome | study: EMG produced TPA metagenomics assembly of the A metagenome-wide association study of gut microbiota in type 2... | reverse complement strand
ACTGGCTCACTTTTTTATTAGCGAGGTGGCTCAGTTTTTTATTGACAAAGGCACTGGACGGAAGAAATGAAACAAAAAGCAAAGGAAAGGAGTTTACAATGGCACGAAAAATCACAATGATTCCGCAGACCATTAATCCGCAGACACGAACGGCAATGGATACGAGAACAAAACGAAAAGTAGCAGGTTACGCCCGTGTTTCAACGGATTATGAGGAACAGATTACTTCCTACGAGGCACAGGTTGATTATTACACAAATTACATTCAAAGTCGTGATGACTGGGAGTTTGTCAAGGTCTATACAGACGCAGGCATAAGTGCGACAAACACACGGCATCGTGAGGGTTTCAATCAAATGGTGGAAGATGCACTTGCCGGAAAAATCGACCTTATCATAACAAAGAGTGTGAGCCGTTTTGCACGAAATACCGTGGATTCTCTTACTACTGTACGTAAACTGAAAGAAAAAGGAATTGAGGTTTACTTTGAAAAAGAAGGTATTTATACGCTGGACTCTAAAGGGGAATTGCTCATTACAATAATGTCAAGCCTTGCACAGGAAGAATCACGCTCCATTTCCGAAAACGTTACATGGGGACAGAGAAAACGCTTTGCAGACGGTAAAGTCAGTCTGCCATACAGCCATTTTCTTGGCTACAAAAAGGGAGAGGACGGCTTGCCGGAAATTGTACCGGAAGAAGCTGAAATTGTCCGCTTTATCTACAGAAGCTACATGAACGGTCAGACATCTTACGCCATTGCAAAAACTTTGACAGAACGCCATATTCCAACTCCGGCAGGCAAGGAGAACTGGCGGCAGTCCACCATTGAAAGCATTCTGACAAATGAAAAATACAAGGGCAGTGCGCTTCTGCAAAAGAAATTCACAACGGATTTTTTAACCAAAAAGACCAAAATCAATGAAGGAGAAGTTCCGCAGTATTACATAGAGGAATCTCACGAACCGATAATTTCTCCGGAAGATTTTGAAGAAGTGCAGGCTGAATTTACAAGACGCAAGAAACTTGGCAGAAAATACAGCGGCAGTACGATGTTTTCTGCAAAACTGGTCTGCGGTGACTGCGGGCACTTTTTCGGTTCAAAGGTCTGGCACTCAACCAGTAAATACCGCCGTGTAATTTGGCAATGCAACAACAAATTCAAGGGAGAGCATTTCTGTTCCACGCCGCATCTTTATGAGGATGAAATTAAAATACGGTTTATCTCCGCCTTTGCTGCATTTTTTCAGAACAGAGAAATGGTGCTGGAAACTTGCAGGATGCTGTTGGAGGATTTGTCCGATACTTCTGCTCTGGATACTAAAATAGAAATGCTGACCATGGAACTGAACGACATTGGTACTCTGATTCGTGAGCATATTCAGAAAAATGCGGAATCCGTACAAAATCAGGATTCTTACAACCTTCGCTACGATGAGCTGACAGAACAATACGAGAGAAAGAAAGGATTGCTCCAAAAAATGCAGCAGAAACGTATTGAGCACCAGAGTAGAATTGAATCAACGGCATCATTTCTGAGAACTCTTGAGAAAACCAACGAACCCATCGACTACTTTGATGACAGTATCTGGCGAACGACCATCGAGAAAGTAACCGTATTCCATGATGGCAGAATGGTTTTCCAGTTTGTTGATGGGACGGAGATTGAAGCATAAAGCAGGAAACCCACTATGGCATTAAGCTGTAGTGGGTGCTTTTTTTGCTTTTCACAAGAAAACGATAGGTGGGTGCATACTGGAAAACGATAACTGAAAAAGGGTGCATTTTTACTTTGGGAGGGTGCATTTTTTGCCCACAAGAAAACGATTACTTTTCTCAAAACGCCCCAAAGTGTGAAATCAAAGCGTATTTTTCACCGAAAATCTTAAATAAGAAAACGATAAAAGCCTGAAAACAACGAAGTTTTCAGGCTTTTTGACAATGAAAATGCACCCTTATTTTGTATCAAAATAAGGGTGCAGGTATGCCTAAGGACTCTCATTTTGATACAAATTAAACCTAAAAATCCCGCAATTCTGCGAGGTTTTTTGTTTTTCGGCTGAAAATCAAGGGATTTGCTATCGCCTAGAAAAGCGAAAATTGAGAGCTTAATCGCAAACGATAAGCAAAGGTATCGTTTGATTTCTGAAGGTTGTTTTCAGACATTATTTGTACATAATTTGAGCTATCGTTTGCGAGGCACTCGATTTTGGGCTATCGTTTGCTATTTGAAAATCAGCTTCAAAAATTAAGTTTAGCGGCTGATTTTATAGAAAATTCAGCAGTTATCGTCTTACTTTCTAAAGTCCTAAAATTTTTCTTGCTTGGGATTCTTCCATGCCGCTGGCGATGAGGTTTGCGAGGGCTTGTTTTAGACCTTTTGCTATGCCAATGGACTCGCCTTCAGCTCTGCCCTTGGCTTCACCACGAGCTTCACCTCTCGCTTCGCCCTCAGCAATTGCATCCTTTCGGATATCTTGAATGGCTTTACACATATCGACCGTCTCCTTCCCTTCTGGAAATTTCAATTCTGAATGCGTAATCGTATTGATGGCGTCTGCCGTTCGTTTGGAGATGCTCTTGAATGCTGCATCCTCTGCAACGATTTCTTCCAAACGCTTTTTGTCCTTGGAGTATTTGATGAATTTCAGCAACTCACACAGCTCTGTCTGAAACCTTTCCGATTCTGCATCTGACAATTCTTCCGGTGCAATGAGATTGATTTTGTAATCCGGTGCATACTGCAAAATTCGTTTGTCTCAGACGAGCATCATCTTGTGTATACTTCATGGTGCGTCCACACGAAGGTCAAGATAGGTGTGAAAAGCAGTTAATTGATGAACCGGGACAGCAAGCATGCAATGGACAGACCAATATAAGCTAGTACCGGCAACGGCGATATTTTATTGGGATTTAACTGTGTTTATGGTCTTTGTTTATTCCTTCTTATCTCCTATAGACTCCTTGGTGGATTCCTCTTTACCTAATTTTTCATTGCACAAGTTGATAAGGCTACCCAAATCATTGATAAACTGAGAATAATGACTGCGTGTGATTTTTTTCTTAGCATCAATTTTATCTCTTGCTTCTTCAATTAGCATTCTAAGACTTTCAAACCCGCTTCTCATCGAAATTATATCAGCATCTGCCGATTGAACACACGTCTTCCAAGTAGATACGAAATCATTAATACATATCACTCTGTCAGAAGGTTGGGCATTTACAAAAACATTAGCGGTCACTCGCACCATTTCATCATCAAATGTGTCAAAGCGTCTATTCTTCAGCAAAATAAATGCAGAAACACCTTTTGATTTCATTTCATCTACGTATAATTTGCGATTTCGAGAGAACATCAACTGCTCTCCGCTTTTAAAAGAAGAAATTACTTTATATGTTGACAGTTCTTCATTCGAGTACAGTCCCCAGTTATCCTTATTAATGTAGTGCCTTACTCTCGAATCCTCCTCGCCATTTTCCATCATTCTTTTGCAGCGAGTGGCGACACCTTCCCGGATTTTTTTCCACTCAACTCCACACGGTAGTTCGAGTTCACATCGTCTTGCAAAAGCCAAATTACCAATAAGTATCACATATTCATCGAGTTCTAACATTCCATCATATGCTGACTGAAGAACAGTCGGAAATCCAGCACTAATTTCATCCTCATCCAAAGTATCAAAATTACAACTTCTTACTTTTTCTTCAGGTGTATGAGCCCTATTCTGTTTTAGAAAAACATCAACTTGCGATATGACATTTTCTTCGCTCCAAGTTCCATTGCAAATCCAATCTAATTCAAATTTCAAGATAAACTTTGTGTTGAAATATATGGGATAAACCCTCTCTACTCCTACATCAATAAACGTAAAACCATACTTAGGGCTTTCGGAAATCAATCCTGCCCGGAAGCTCATTTCAGCCATCATAAAAGCATATAGCCATTGTTCTATATCCGGAACCAACTTTTCCTTCAGAACACCATAGACCCTATTAAAATCCTGAATGGCACATTTTAAGCTTCTAAGATTGTGTGGATTGTTTGCTATCTTAATTTTCTGGATTTGATCTTCACTCAATTCTGTTCTCTCAAAATCAATTTCATTCAACGGAATTCCATGTCTAAACAAATTCCGTATTTCTTCTTTATGTTTGGAGATAAATTCGTTGTAATTTTGATCGTTGCTTAAATTCCCATCCAATACAGAATCAATCACAACATTATAATCCGGGATATATCGAATTGTCCTCTGAACAATTTTTTCTTTTATTTTATCATAGGATATACCTTTATTTTGCTGGCGAGAAAGTCCAATAAACGTTTTAACCTGTACTGGTTGCTCTTCCTTTCTGCGAGGTTGATTCGATGTTTCATCAAATAATTTTCCATCAAAAATAAACTGTGTGCAGGAAAGATTATTGTCACTATCTTTTGCAGACATCTTATCCTCGTTAGTCACAATAACCGTGTGAAAATTCTGATTCTCACAATAATCATTTATTACACCGAGAAGCTCAATTGGGTCTAATTTACTGCGTTCAAGGTCATCAAACACCAGAACGACTTGTTTGCTTCCGATTTTATTTTCTACTTTTATAAAATCTCTCGGATTAATGGAAATAACCGTATCAACAATTTTCTTTCCCTTGGGAAGCCAGTCGGTTAGACCTTTTACCTTTTCTTTAATATCTTGATAAAATTTAAGAGTTTTTCCCTTGGTGCCCATTAATGACAACGTAGCTTCCCAATATGCATTCTTAACAGCATCTCTTACTTCATCTACAGTTGCCAACCCAAACAGTGATACAACTACAACGATGTGACTATCTTTCAGCGTATCTCTCAATTGATGCTTAATCAAATATGTTTTCCCACAGCCCCATTCGCCTGTGAGCATCAAGGCTCCTACAGGATTCGGCGTCTTACAGTAATATTCAAGTTCTCTTAATGTATCCACATCTCACCGCTACGCTTTCCAAATTACCATTTTGAAAAATCTTTTATAAAACTAACACCCGCCCGTTTCATTGGCTTCCACTCACCTTTGAGTTTACTCATGGGCAGCGCCTCGTATAAAAATAACCAGAATTTATCAAAATCGTTATCCGTCTGACTTTTTTCCAAAATGTCTCTCGCATGTTGTTTTAACTTCTTAATTGCACCGTCATCGTTAAGGTTAGAGAAATACATCCAAACAAATAACTTCAGTAAGCAGCTATCGCAATCTATAGCATCATCCGTTGCAATTTCTTCAATCTCAAACTGATGCTTTATGGCAAAATATATTGCGTAAATTGCCTCCTCGTAATTTCCGCCTTTTATGCCGTCAATATAAAGAATTTTACTTACGATTTTGATTTCGTCTTGTTCAACTTCATATGGCACAAAAACGTATTTCTCCAACAGCGGGACAAGATATGGGAAAATTACAGCCAAATGCATGATTGTTTTACTGCAATACTTCTTTGCATTATCTGTAAGTGTTAATTTTTGACTGGAAAGCACCTTTACAGCATATTTTATAACAGATGCATTCTTTCCATTTTCGTACATCAACTTTACGGCAGTATCCAAATATGCTCTCGCAGTCTTGAAACTCACCTTACCAAAATAAGCTACCAGTTCCACAGCATTTAACTGATGAACCCAGTCCGTGGTAGATGCGACAGGAAGTTCTTCAATTTTTGTTTTCTTGTGGTTTAATGGGAGATCAAATTCTCTCAGATGCTTATTTAAACTGCCAAGGAACCGTTGTGCCTCCTCATATGATGCAACATAGCAGGTATAATCGTCTATATTACGAATATACCTCCACCCCTCAGCCACGAGTTCCTTGTCCACAACAGTGAGGATAATTTCCGAAAGCAAATTAGATGTATGAGGTCCAATCAGAAATCCATGCGTCTCACCATTTTTCGTCTTCATGCATCTGGTATCCAATGCATTAAACCAGAGCGTATCCTCCCGATGAGCTTTTGCATAATCAATACCCGCAATAGCCCAGCACAGCGCATGAGAATACATACTTGGAAAGCACGTGGATATATCTGCGCAAACCCGATATCGGTTTCCAATTAGCAAATCCGGAACTGGGGATTCATCTATTTTCCAGTTCTGGTAGTTCATTTCGAACAGTGCCTTGGAATCCTTAATCTTTCGAATGTGAATGCGGCTTACCTTATGTATGTCGTTACCAGTTTGGTTCTGAAAATGATCTTTAATCTCTGGCCAGTGATTTGCTAAACACTTACACAAAAGCTGATATGCCATCGGATTTGGTATGCCCAGCGGTCTTGGAATGTTTATATCTCGCATTGATTCAAAAAAGATAAATCCATGCTCTGCTTTCGCAGAAAATGGCTGTTGAAGTGTAGAAACATACTGAAAGAAATTCTCTCCAGTAAATATAGGCGGCAGCTTGTCAGCGAAGATGCCATAGGAAAGCAAGCCCTCGTATAGTTCGTCCGAGGAAATCTCGTCCATATAGTCAATGTACTTCTTTGCCGGCACTACGCTTCACCTCTATTCTCCTATATCTTATCACTTAACTTTCAAAATATTCTTCTGTTCTTTTCTATGCGATGTTGCATAAGTAAACTCGCTCTTGTAATAACTAATAGCGATAAACAGAATTACCTTTTCATTCTCCGGGATATTTCCATCAATCTTTATGAACTTCAGATCTCATTCCTTGTACTCCATCATTTTGAAGACACAGCTTGCAATGCCATAACAATGCAAGGCTTCTATGAGAGCCATACAGAAAATACCGCCATCCGCATAAATCTGATTACGCTCAAATGCATTTCATTGTAAAAGGCTGACATATCGCTCATTATAATTAGATAATGCGGTACCTCTTTATCAAATCTAGTATTACCCGCTATTAGCTTTCCAAGTTGCATCATTAGTTTCTCTGTCTTCATAGAAGTGGACTTTTACAGATTGGCGATTATATGCGGACAGAGCATGCATAGCAAGAGGCTACGACCTTTTTCTATATTCTCGCACCTGGTCTTTGTGTCCTCAAACTGTCAGATGGAGTGTCTGTTGCATAAAAAGCCAGGGAATTCTCCGTGAATTTTTTCCAGTATCTTTCCTTATTCGGCGATTACTGCTTTATTTTCTAAAGTCGCATTTTAAGCAACTTTACCATTTGCCACTTCATCTACGAGTTCTAGTGAAACATTCAAGTTTTCTGCAATCTCCTCATGCGAGTATTTCTGCTTATCTAGCATTCTCCTGATATCCGCAATCTTCTCTCGCATTACGCATTCCTTCGCCCGTTCTTCTACAACTTTACACATTTCACCCATACCTCCTTCGGTTTCCTTGAAATATCGAAAGCGTTCTGATAATTTTTCGTTATACATATCTTTTGCATCAACACACTGAAAGTCATGCATCAGTCTGCCAATGCTATCATCCGGATTCTGATAAGCTCCGTTTACGTATATGATATGCGAATCGTCTTCTAAATACACACCGGTTTCTCGACAAATTCTGTCGTAGTGATACAGCGGCAAGCCGTGCTTCATAATGTCATGTTCCGTCAGCATAATCACAAAAGTTTCCGCCAAATTGCGGAACGGTTCTTTCTTTTGGAGCAGTTTGGTATCCAACATACTGCTGTGGAATCTAGCACGCTTTGGTGTTGCTCCGGAATCCGCTCGTTGGATTTCGATGTTGTACCGTTTTCCATCGGCATCTTCTGCATAGATGTCCAGCGAAACGGAACGACCGGATAAGCTGCGGTATTCACACTGTGTTTCGCTGTGCAAAACCTTCAAATCCTGCCGCTGGAGCAGAACATTCAGAATATACTCCACGCCTTCCGGATTATCGTTGAAATAGAGCCGCAGAAAATCATCATCAATTAGCCGCAATTGCTCTGCCACTCGCCGGTTCTTTTCCTGTTCGGTTGCCATTGGAATCACGCCCTTTCTGTCACCCTTAGTATACCATACTTCCACATGAAATGCAAGAGTGCATTTGCTCAAAGTTTCAAAAAATCCTGCATTAATAAATGGCACTTCTGCGGCCTTCCCGTATTGCTTTCGGCTGCTCGATTTTGAGTCCTTCCAGAAGCCAGCGTCTCTGCTGTGTTGTCAGCAGTAACGCTTCGGTTTCGCTTCGCGGCCATTGAAACTTTCCATTGTCGAGCCTTTTGTACAGAAGCAGAAAACCGTCCCCCTCCCAGAGTAATCCTTTGATGCGGTCACATCGTCTGCCGCAGAACAAAAACAATGCTGTACTGTACGGATCAAGCTGTAACTGTGCCTGAACAATTGTCGCAAGCCCGTCTATGGAACGCCGAAGATCAGTGTATCCTGTAACAATGTATGTCTGCTGATCGGGCGGAAGGTTGTTCAGCATAATTCATGCACCAATGCGATCAGTGTTTCCGCCGGCATATCCACGGGCAATGAGATCTGCAAGCCATTCTTCTCAATATGGATTCCGTCAGTTTGTTTTGGCACTGCTAAAGGTACGATTGCCGGTGCTGATGCTACACATTTCTCACGGAGCTTCCGCAGATGATAGTAATAGGTCTTAGGATTGATTCCGTTCTCTTCGCACCACTTCTGTACTGTCATTCCGCTTGTCTTCTGTGCTTCAATCTGCTCTGCCCAGTCACGCATCCTGACTTCCTGCTTCACTGCGGTAATGGTTGTTGTTTCTTCCATGTTCTTTTCCTCGTATAATATATTTTAGGGTGATTTTATGAGTACCCTAATGAACCTCAACTACGCTCGGTAAATGCGAGAAGTAGTGAAATTGGAATGAGCGTAGCGAATGGAAATTTCACTGCTTCGGCAGCGTGCCGCCGGGTTTCAAAAGTCTATCAACAGGCATTCACATACCCATGATAAAATAGCTGTATGAACAGTAGGGACAAGTTCTTATTTTCCTCGTTGAACCAATGGTTTCTTCCCAAAGGAGTCTGTTCCCCAGAGCTGTGAGTTAGCTGCTGACACGTGGGCTGTTTATTCGGGATATGCTCCATCCGGTTTTCACAGGCAGTACGGATTTCGCATCGGAGTTCCCCGAAGTGTATTCTGATATGCGAGGTTGCTGATGCCACAGTATCATGGGTAGCTGAATGCCTGCTGATCGAAAATTCCCCACGAGAGGAGGTGGATCTTATGGACAAGCTTTTCGTTGGCATTGATATTGGCAGCAAGGATAATGCTTGCTATCTTATGCGAGCCGACGGCAGTAAACACAGTTCGTTTTCTGTTCCGAACAACAGGGATGGTGCTAAATTAATCGTTGACAGGGTTACCTCTGTACTTCTGGCGCAAAATATCCCAAGCGTTGTCATCGGTATGGAAGCGACCTCTGTTTATGGCGACAATCTCATGTACTACCTTCGTGAAAGCGGTTCTCTGGGGCGATTTGAACGTCACCTGCATATGCTCAATCCAAAGCAGGTCAAGAAGTTCAAGGATACCTATCTGGATATGCCAAAGAATGATTATATCGATTCTTTCGTTATTGCGGATACCCTTCGCTTTGGAAGAATCACCAAGGAGGTCTACATGGACGATTACCGTTACCGGTCTCTGAAGCTGCTCACACGAGCACGTCATCAGGCTATACAAGCTCTGACACGAGAAAAGCAGCGTTTTCTGAACGGTTTATTTATCAGCTTTTCCGGACTTGCTCAGGAGAAAATTTTCTCCGACAAATTCGGTGCAACATCAATGGCTGTCATCGATGAGTTTTCTTCTCTTGATGAACTTGCTTACATGAATCCGGATGAGCTGGCTGATTTTATTCGCAAACATGGGAAAAATCGCTTTGAAAATCCCGATGAAATTGCAGATGCCGTTCAGCGTGCTGCCAGAAGCTCTTACCGTCCGCCGCAGATCATTGCCGATTCTGCGAAACAAATGCTTGCGATTTCAATGAGTACCATCCGCTTGCTGCAAAAGCAGGTGAAGGAGTATGACAAGGCGATTGAAAAAGCAATTGCAGTCTATCCCTCAAACACTGACATCCATAAAAGGAATCGGCAATGTCTATGCAGCCGGTATCATCGCTGAGATCGGAGATATTAATCGTTTCTCCGGTCAGGCAAGCCTTGCAAAATATGCCGGTCTTGTGTGGTCACAGCATCAGTCAAGCACTTTTGACGCTGAAGATAAGCACATAATTCACGGCGGCAATCATCATCTGAAATATTACTTGTGCGAAGCTGCAAATTCTCTGAGAAGATGCGACCCGGAGTTTAAGCGTTTCTACATCCTCAAATACAAAGAGGCGACCAAGCACAAGCATAAGCGCGCACTCGTTCTTACTGCCAGAAAGCTGGTTAGGTTAGTCTATACACTGCTGAAGACTAACCGCCTTTATAGCCCGCCGGAGGTCTGATCTGGTCATTCTCAGCCTGTCAAAATTTTTTTGATGGCAGGCTTTATTGGGAGTTGGCTTTTTTGTCTCTTTTTACAAAAACACCACTGATTTTTCTACTTTTTGCCTATTGACATTTCACCGTGGGACTCCTGTGTCTAATTTGATCCAACACACTCTATAGACTAACTTAGATTTTCTCATCCGCTCTATAGAGTTGCTTGGACTTTATTATACACCAAAGTTCAATTGTTTGGAAGTCGTGGATTTATTTTACGCTTACTTTTACGCTTACAATTCATGAGTTAATTGGGGAAGCAATAAGAATACAAAAATCGACTCACCAGATACCTAATAGTATCAAATGAGCCGACTTTCGTATTTGCTTAGCAAATTAGACTTTGACAGCTAATTAACGTAAATCAACCGTCAGAGATTCTGCATCTCGGGCATTTTTCTGGATTGCAAGCAGAAAACTTTTTCGTTGCATCCTTTTTCATGGACTTCACCATTTCAGCAGATTTTGCCTTATTGACGACTTTCATGATTTTTCCTCCTTTCATTGATGAAGCACATAAGCTTCGATATTTATAGTCATTCTTTAATAAAGAAAAAACTATCAAGTTTGCTTAATCAACACTTTCGATTGATTTATCGATATACATTCTAACCAGTTGGTTTACTACACTTTTTATTGGAGTACATGCATGCTCATCGTGATATATATAGGCATTAATTTTGCAACCACCCTGGCAAATAGGCAAAATTTTACACGTTTTACATTCTTCAAAAGCCAAATCCGAATTGCAAAAGAAATTGTAAATTTCATTTTTCTCAATGCCCGTAACAACGTTTCCGCTTGCATACTTTTTTCCTTTGCCTAAGACACGATGGCATTTATATAAATCTCCGTGTGAATCAATAGCAAATACACATGGACATGAAGCATAGCAGTTGGTTGGTGATGGATATAATTTCAAATCTTGCAAAAGCCCTTTATCGTCAAACAAAAAATTGCCATCTTTGCCTCGTGTATTTCCAGAAAAATAGCCATATTTTTGTGCAAACTGAATTAGGCTAAAATATGGATGTACTGCACTCTTTGAAAACTTACCCGCTATACTCGGAACAATATCTGAGTTCGCATCAATTGGAGCAAAATAAGACGAAAAATTCGAATATTCAGAAAATTTTGACTGCAAAAAGCTCATTAATTTTGTTGCCTTCTCTTTTTCCAAAGGATTAAAATTTATTCTTACTCTTACTTTCAACCCTTCCTCTAGTGCATTTTTCAAATTCAAGATTACTACGTCAAATGCACCTGTAGGGGTATCAACATAATGTTTAATTCGATCGTATTCTTCAAATAATGCATCAATGGATATTTGTATTTTTGTTGTATGCCACTTTTCTTTTGCTCTTTTTGCGACAGCTCTTGTTAAATATAGTCCATTTGTAGTGATTCTAGAAATAAATTGGATTCCCGCAAGCTCCATTTTTTCTGTGATATATTCAATCACATCCGTAGCCATTAAAGGTTCTCCACCAAACCAATTTATATTAAACAATTCATGATTCCAATGTTCTTCAATATACTTCACAACAGCATCTGCTATTTCGTATGTCATTTTATCATGATGGCTGCCATGTTCAAAACAATAATAGCACCTTGCATTGCAGTCCATCGTTGGTGCAATCATAATATCAGATATTTTTGAATTAGAGCGAACAACGGTCTTTCTTAATTCGCTTAAGTAGTCAAGTTCATCAAAGTCATCATCTATAAAATACCCCATACTACAAAGACTCTCAAATTCTTCTTTGAAATCAGACCAATTTCTATTTTCAAAAATGTTCTTATAAATGTCATTTTCAAGGATTACTGTAGCTGTGGTGAGCGTGTTGTATACCCAAACCGAGGCATCATCATATTTATCGCATAAATTAAATGCACTTTCCTTCATAATATAAACAGTCGAGTAGACAATCTCGACATTCCTTTCAAAGTATTTCAAGTGAAAGGCTTGCCTACTGCCCCTCACAGAACCGTACGTGCGGTTTTCCCGCATACGGCTCTTCAAACAGTCATTGGAGACCAGTCCCATATATCGGTCGTTAAATGAGGTTCGGATACATAGTAGTTCCACACTCTCAGATACTTTTCGTACCCTGAACTTTCCTTTCTGGTCTCTTCTGTTCAGCATTCGGTATGTGCTGTATTTCAGATATTTCCAAAAGTTTTGTATCGAATGAAAGTTTCCGTTCACTCCATAGTAATTGCAATGCCCTCTGATTACCGCTACCAGTATCTTCATCGTTTCCGCAAGCGGTTTCGTCAGCCTTGTTTTCAGCCACGCTTTTGCCGCCTGTTTCTTCTCTTTCAGTTTCTTCTTGCTCGTCCGCACTCCCAGTCTGTATTTGCCTGTTCGTGTAGTTGCGTTGTAGAAGGTAAAACCAAGAAAATCAAAATCTTCCTTTGTTCCTTTGAATCTGCCTATTGGCAGTATCCTTGTCTTTTCCTTTGCAACTTCAAGCCCGAATTTTTCAAGTCTCGTCTTCAGTGCCTGCATTACTCTTTGTGCCTCATTTTCGTACTGGAACAATATCAGAAAATCATCCGCATATCTGACATAGTATGCCTTTCCCTTTAGCCTCGGCTTTATTCCCCTTTCAAACCACAGGTCAAGTACATAATGCAGATACACATTTGCCAGCACAGGCGAGATAAGTCCGCCCTGCGGCGTCCCTCTGTCGCTGTCCTTTCGCTCTGTTCCTTCCATTATTCCGCTTATCAGAAACCTTTTGATGTACCTCAGAAAATTCTTATCATCAATATCATGCTCCAAAAATTTCATGAGCCAGTCATGGTCTACGTTATCAAAGAAGCCTTTGATGTCAGCTTCGAGTACATAGTTGACTTTCTTTCGCATTATCGTCTGATTGATAAGCCTGACCACATCATGTGCGCTTCGATTTTCACGAAATCCGTATGAGCAGTCAAGAAACCTTGGCTCGTATACGTCATTCAGTATGTTTGCCATCACGCCCTGCACAAGCTTATCCTCATAGGACGGCAGACCGAGTGGTCTTTGTTTTCCGTTTGCCTTCGGGATATACACTCTCTTTACTGGCTTTGGCTTGTACTGATATTTCCGCATTCTCTGCACAAGTTCTCTTATGTTGCTTTCGGCTTTTTCATCGTATTGTTCTTTGCTTACTCCGTCCACGCCTACAGCTTTTCTTCGGCTTTGTTTCCGATGCTCCGTCATCAGCGTTTCTTCATTTACATTGTGCATTAGGTTCTGCACTCTTGAATACTTTGCTGACTGTTCTCTTATTCCTTCCGTTTTCGTTTCCATACAACATTGACCTCTTGTGCCGTATATGTTTCCGCCTCGGGAACGGCTGTTTGCTGACCCCTTTGCTCCGCCTGCTTTCACAGGTTTCATTACTACTATGGGTCAGTCCGACTTCTAACAAGCCTTCGGGTTCTCTCCGTTTGCAAGACTTAAATCGCCCTTACCTTATTCCAGGAGCTTATCAGACCTCCCAGGTATGCAGATACTTCTTTGCACGCTCTCTGACCCCGACGGAACCTACGACATTCTCGCATATCGACTGCCGTATTACTGCCTGCGACCAAGAGGAAGGTATCGGCTTCCGCTCTATATGACTTACGGGGCTGTATTGCTTCACGCTTTCGCATTGCGGCTCTCGTGCTCCACTGCCTACGCTTAAACCTCACCTCGCGGCTTCGGCTCCAAGGCTGTGTACCGGCTGCTTGCTGGGCTTTACCGGGTCCGGACTTTCACCGTACTATTTTATCTGCACTGAACTGGCGCACCCTCTTTTTCATTATAAACCATGTGTGATAGATCCAAAGAATTTATAATCGGACTATACAGAAACACATGATCAATTTCATTCTCACTAATTTCTCCGTAAGAAGCAGAGTAAGTAAATTTACCGCAGCTATAAATCACATCTTTTTCGTCAATCAGCAAGCCACAGTCTTTCGGATTCACAATATGAAATTGCGTTTCAATGCCCAGTTCTTCCTTAAGCCTTATACTTAAACATTCATTCAAATCTTCATCTTTTCTTGGATGCGAACAGCAAGCGTTCGACCAAAGACCACCGGAATGATATTTACCAGATGCTCTTTTCTGCAAAAGCAACTTTTTTGTACGCCAATCAAATATGAAGATAGAAAATCCTCTATGCAGCAACTGCTTTTTATGTACATCCATCTTTTCGGCATATCCGACTATCTCATCATTTTCATTTACCAAAATGATATCAGAATTCATTTTACAGTATCTCCTCAATTATTATTTTTGTGAATTTCCATTGAAACATCAATTGCAGATGTGATCGCTGCTCGTAAACCTGCTCCGGTTGTAAAGGAATTGAATCCGCCTGCATCTCCAACTGCATAACATCCTGATGAAGTTTGCTTGAAAAGTGTATAATTTCCGCAATATGCACCTTTCAGTTTCCGTCTAAATTCTATTTCACTGAATAAGGAGCCAACAATCTTCTCTTTATAAAACCAAAATTGTGACACAGCATCTTTTGGAACTTTTTGAAACCAGATACCGATATTCCAAATATTATTTCCATTTGGAATAATCCAAAAGTAGTCGAACCCATTTTCTCCTGTTATATAGAAGTATACATTATCTGTTGAAAGGCTAGTCACTCCGGTAATTTGAGCCGATAAGCCAAAACTTTGCTTGTTCAATATCGTATGTTTATCCTGATTTACGAAGTTATTTGCACCATTCGCACCGGAGGCAATAATAACATTTGACGATGTATAACCATTCACTTGGAACAGGTTATCCTTATGAACTATGCTTTTCACCCATGTATTAAACTGAATTTCCGCACCGAATTTTATAGCATAATCCAATAGCCAGTTGTTCAACAAATGACGTGTAAGACCCAGTCCATATTCTCTTGAAGCATAAGGATGAATCTGTTTCTCACCATTTCTGGTATATATAAACTTATGGATTGGCACTGCGCCCATATCTAGCAGTTCTTTTACATCTAATCCGATTGACTGCAATGCTTTTATGCCACCACTGGATAAAAATCCACCACACGTTTTTTCTGCAATATGCGTTTTCTTCTCCAATATGAGACACTTCCTGCCTGTTTGCTGCAAACAAAACGCACTTACAGCACCGGAAGGACCACCACCGATGATAATTGCATCATAGATCATATTCATTCTCACCACTATCTTTGATATATTTGCACGCCGTCAAATATAAATTTATTATTTTCTGTTGGAACAAAGGTAAAGGCAATAAAATCAGCAATATGATCCGCATTGAGAATTGACATCGTATTCAAACCATGAATTTTTTTGCTAAATATAGTCACAACCTCATTTGTACTCAGAACATTTTTGAATCGAAAGTATAATTTGAACTTTTTGATTTCATTGATATGAATATCTATACCGTAAAAACAAAGAAATGCACCTCTTGAATATGCAAATTCGATCAGATCTTTCAATTTGCACAAATCCATATCTATACTCATCATCTTTATGATGTTTATTGCATTGTGTAGTGCACTTTCTTCACTGATTCGATTGACATTCCCTGAAGTTGTGTTGGGATTATTCGTGATGTATAGTTGAGCATATGGTATTTCTTCTTCTGAATGCTTTCCAATTCCCATTAAAGAAATTGGAAAGGTTACAAAATCATTCTCTGTAAAAATTTGATTAGCAGCTTTATCAAGATTGTCTAATATGACGGACGAGATCTTCAATTGAGAAGCAAGAAAATTTTTCACCTTATTGAAAGCGTTTTTGCATTCATGATTATTTATTTTGATTTCAAATCCAACTCGACTGCGATAAGATGAAATCGGCTTTTTTGTAATACTCAAAAATGTGAATTCATCTGTGTCAAGAAGGGTACGAACATCAACATTTGCCCATTGACCAATGTCAATCAACAATTTGTTGTTCAATTTTCTAATTTCCACATCGTGTAAAAGGTCTTCAGAAAATAAAGGATACCGAAATTGATAGTATTCTTTATAGTCGATTATTGGTTTAGTTGCAAGTCTTGAAATATTTACACCGCTCCAATATGGAATCAGCTTGTTATCATGAATACAATAATCAAAGAATTTCTGATAGCTTTCCATATTACCCCATTTCTCTTTCGTCAGAGTGCTAATTGCTGAAGGAGTTTTATATTATTCAGCAATCTGTATTCTTCATCTGTTGTCAAGTCCAATTGTCCCAACTTGTACTGTCTGAATCGGAAAGCAGCGTTTGCAAGGACTTGTATCTTGATAAACCTGCAATAATTTCTGTCATTTGCATATACGTTTCCTCTGGCTTCAAAATTCATTCCCTCACAGGATGGACAGACTTGGATTGCCAAACAATGTTTACACTCTTCATTCAGCATAGCTCGGTCAATTTTTCCATCAAAGACCAAACTATTGGACGCTTTTGCTTTCTCTAAGGACATCGAAAGCGGGGAGAACATATGGCACGGATACGTCAATCCATCCCAGTCATAGCAAATCAGCTTATTTCCGGCTCCGCAATAGCTATTGAGATCCTTCTTCAGCGGATTAATCGTTTCAATTCCCATATCAAGAATGGAACATAATCTATATTCCGGATTCTCAATATAGAAATTCGCTAATTTCTCCAATTGCTCACTCAGTATCTCCGCACTGCTTTCATAATCCCAGTCAATGCCAAGTGCCAAATTTGCAGAAACTAAAAAACCCTTCCGCTGCAAGAAGATAACGCCATCTGCTAAGGTGTTCAGTGTTAATGGTGAGACAGTCATCTTTATATATGGAAAGTTTTTCGCAAAAAAGTCCAAATCCACTTCGGAAGCTGAATTTGATCGGTTCTTATCCTGCATATCATATGTGCCGTCGTAGCTCAAAGAGATTACAAGGTTATCTATGTACTGCAGCATATATTCTTGAATCTCGTCATGAACCAGCGTTCCATTAGTACTCAAAGATATATACCATTCTTTTGACCACTCTCTGCTGCACAAGTACTCTGTAAATTTTTTGATGTTCTCAAATGCCAGAAACGGTTCTCCGCCCATAATGTTGAAGCCGATTCGCTCAAACTCATTATCCGCCTCCAGTTCAGCATTTGCAATCTCAATCATCTGATCCAACGGCATATAATTAGGATTCTTGAAATGTTCATAGCAATACACGCAGTTAATGTTACATCCATTTGTCACAAGCATTACAACTGTTTTCGAATTCGTATTGTCGTCCCGATTTTTCTTAAGCATAACTTCCTCCTGATATCATTAAAGATAAATTAGATGTTTAACAGCACATTTTTGCCGTTTAATGTGAAATAGCACAACCATGTGCCATGTAAGAAGAAACGAATCAATAAATAGCATTAGTCCCAACCATTGCAGTTGTTTCTGGCACAGCCATTACCATTATAGGCTCCACCACAAGTACCACAGCGTGAAAAACCAATTACAGAGACACCATCATAAGCAGCTTCAGTATCCACTTCTTTGGAAAGCGAATTCAGTCTTGCATTCATGCTCATAAGATCAGCTTCAGACATCTTGAACTTATCCATTATTTTTCACCTCCTTCAATGGCAAAATGTGCCGTTAAACATATAATTTATCTTTTTTATTACATAGCATTCTTGCTACAGCAAAATAGCTCAAACGCTGCTTGTATCATTGATTTTGCACTTTCTGTTCGCAAGAATCTTGGATTTAGCGAATGAGCAGACAGACGAAATCGATCTAATGCATCCGCATCTTTCACAATGTCCAAAAGCTTTTTGCACATTGTATATTTCTCTAAAAAATATTTCATTTTATTCTGTTGATTCAACACCGTATAGTATTCAAACTGCAAGATCAACGACATTGATAATATTTGTGTTATCCGAATCACAATATACTAATTTACCGGAGGCAATATTTATATACGCAGCATTCACACCATAGAATTCTTTCTTAAGCTCTTTGCCATCGGTATCTATGCTAAATATATTTCCTGATTCATCTGTGAAATATATTCTTCCGTTATAATAATTACTATATTTTGCATAGTCGCTATATACCTCTATTGGATTATCTCCATTCAAATTCATTTTGTATAATTTACGTGTTTCTCCATCGCAGGAAAAAAATATTTCTTCATCTGTCACCAGTAAATCATAGCACGGATTACTGCTCAAGCATATTCTTTCGCTGCCATCCAAATTCATTTTATACAACTCTCTATTACTGCTGTAATCTGTATAATAAATTTTTCCAGCCGCAATTGACATATACCATTCGTTGCACTCACTCAATGTTTGGATATTTTCTCCATCTATATCCATTCGGCAAATATGATATGAGTCAGAGCCCATATCTGAACAAAAATACAAATGTCCATCATATAAAGTTAATTCATGAGCTTCATATGAATACAAACATTCTGTGTTTTCTCCGTTTTTATTCGAACGATAAATAAAATTATCCGTCAACTCATAATATATATATTCACTGTCACAATTTAGAAAATATGTCTTTCCAATATCAAGATTTATCTGGTTTCCTTCTGTATCTACTTTTAGTAATTTATCATAGCTTATGTACATATTTTCTCCATCATAAAGAGCAATTCCACCATTCACAATATTAGAATTATATTCCACCCTATCCGTTCCTTTCTTTACAGCTGCTGTTTCCGAAGTTGAAATAACAATATTATTTTCTGTAGGCAATTCAGTCTCTGGTATCGTTTCGGCTATTGTTTTTTCTGTCGTCAAAATGTTTAATGCATCGTTTATATCTGATTTATCTATGCGATCTCCTGTATTACTTATAATATTATATCCCAATAATCCACATAATCCGGCACCGAATAGTACAACAGCACTTATAACCACAATTTTCTTAAGCGTATCATTTTCAGAATTTTGACTATACTTTCTGTCTACATTTGAATTTTCAAAACGAGTCACATCTTCAGCATCGTCATTGAATCCTATACGTTTTTTATTGTGCATTTTTCACTCCCCATTTCATAGAATCTATTACACACCAATTGAATCATCTTGAGTTTTATAATATTCCAATCTATCACAAAAAGCACTTATGGCTGATGGAAGATTTTCATTGCCAACATCTAAATAAGGATTTATATCTAAAAACATCTCACTTATACGAGAATCTGTATAATAAGATTATAATGTCCCCCTTGTCAAGACACAAATGAAAGAAATTATCGTGACAGCGAAAACTTTGTATAGCCATCCAAAAAACGTAAGCAAAATTTATGCAGCATTGCATACAGACTTGGTTTGGTAAACCTGCACAGGCAACTTGTAGCCAAGCGCCTGATGGGGTCTTTCGTTGTTGTAATCCTTGATGTAACCACCAATCTGCTGGCGCAGCTCTCTGGGATTGCTGTATTCATTGATATAAATCAACTCCGTTTTCAAGCTGCGAAACCAGCGTTCAATTACCACATTATCCACCCATCTAGCTTTTTCGTCCATACTCTGGCGGATATTCTTCGCTTTCAGGAATTCAATATAGTCATTGCTTGTAAACTGGCTGCCCTGATCAGAATTGATAATTTCAGGATTGCCGTATTGTTCCATGGCATTTGTGACTGCTACTAAAACCGGTGCAGTATCCAGCGTATCAGACAATTCATAGCCCACGATAAAACGGCTGTACCAATCAATAATCGCTGTCAGATACATATGGCTGCGCCCCATTTTGATATAGGTGATGTCAATTGACCATACCTGATTTGGTCGGTCAATTTTTAGATTTTTCAGCAGATACGGAAATTTTAAACTGTTCTTTCCGGGCTTTGAAAGATTGGGCTTCGGATAAACTGGACAGATATTCATTTCCGTCATATAACGTCTGACAAGTTCTCTGCTGATTGCAATCCCGTCTTCTTGTACAAGCTTTTCTTTGATTTTCCGATGACCAATGTAGCAGAATTTTGTGTGCCAGTAGTCAATACGTGATTTGATGTATTCCTCACGCTCCAAGGCTTTTTCTGCCGGTTCAACGGGCTGATAGTACATCGAAGTGCGGTTGATCTCAAGCAGTTCACACTGTTCCTTAATGTTCAGCCTATCATTCTTCATAACCAGACTTTTCCTTCCAGTCAGGTCCGAGCACTTCTTCAGATTTTTTTTTGAGCCAGTCCACCTGAACTGTCAGGTGACCGATTTTCTGCATAAGCTTTTCTTCCCGCTTTTTTGCGTTCTCAGCTGCTCATTTTGCTTCTTTTTCTGATTTTGAACCATTAAAGGCACGGGATGCATTCTCAAGAAATTCCTTTTTCCAATTTTTCAGCTGATTGACGTTGATTCCTTCACGACTTGCTATCTCGCTGATCGTCTGCTCTCCCTCCAGTATTTCTATTACGATTTTTGCCTTGTACTCCGGTGTGTATGTGTTCCTCTTCGCCATTATCGTGTCCTCCTGTTTCTTTCTTTTATTATACCACTGTCACGATGTTTTGGCAATTTTGTGTTCAGTTTCTAGGGTACATTATACTCACCGCATATTGTTCTGTCGGCGAGGCTCTTGCTTCTAGGCATCCTTATTGCACACCAAAAGAACCGCAAATCAATCCGGATACGGTTTTGCCCAGATAATACGCTGTTGCAAATACGCCGATTACCACAGCAATCATCAGCTTTACGAGAAAATAAATCAACCAGCCTACCCAGCTCATCCAGAGAAACATCTCCGGCTGAATGCGGTCTAAAATTCTCCAACCGTTTACTGCACAAACCAGTATCACGATGGCACCGAGACCTTCGCTGACGTTGCTAAGAGCTATAATGATACCAAAGAAAATAGCCGTGAAAACAACGGTCATGACGATAATTCCTGCAGCTGATCCTAAAAATTTACGCATGGTCTCACCTCCTTCCAATTTTCAAAATAGAATCTATAACTTGCTCTGTGAAAAACAGGTTATACTATTACTGATTAAGGATCTTCCTCTCTATTTGTAAAAAGTATTTTTAACGCCACATGATTTGCAGATGGACCAGCATAAGCGGCAATCTGCTTTTTCTGCGGATTCAAAATGATAGATAACGCCATTCCCCAATCTCTTTCAAATAAATATCGATGAAAATGATAATCACCAAGGCTCATTGCAATTTGCAAATCATTTGGATGGCTGTGTACAAAGCCAAGTAAATGCGTTTTCTCTGAAAAATCATTTGCTTTTTTACTCGCAGTGTCCACAAATTCTTTTCGCATCATCAATTTGGTATCTGTGCTTTCTATATCTAAAATTGGGCTGATATGCTGCACAACAACAAGAAACACTTCTCTGTCATATTCTGCATCTTGAAAAATCGATCCATATAAAGCACAAATTTGTTCGGTCGTTCGCTCTTGTGTGCCCCATTGGAAATAAGAAAAGAGTGCTTCGGAAACATCCGGCATAATCCAGATGCTGTCTTTGGCAGAGCTTTGCGGTGAAACTGAAAGACATCGCAATGTGCCATATGTGCTTTTTAGCTCCCGAATCATTGCATCACGGCTTTTTCTCAGAATTTTTATGTAGCGTCTCGATTCAATTAAGTTCAGCTTCTTTGCACAAAATTTCGGTCGGTTCAGATTAAAATCCCATGTATGTAGGCTATCGCCTTTGCAGAAATCATATGATGTACAGCTGCTGCACTCACCAATATGAAATTTTTCGTCATCTCGAAAGTAAGAGAATCGATTATTCCAAACATCAACCAAATTATCTTTTTTGACGTTTCCTTGTATCAAGAATGGTTTTCGCTCTACATTCGGGCATACAAAAATATCGCCATTGGACAAAATACTGCATACCGTTCTGCCTGCTTGACATCGAAACGGAAAATCCCGCAATTGAAATTCATGGTTGCCAAGATAATGACTGCATGACGTTGTAACAGTAAAAGGCAAGTTTTCCTCTCGTAAGCTTTTAATAAAAGTCAAAACGTGATGAAGTTCTTTTTCAGAAAGCAGCATTGTTCCTTCATCCGAAGCTCTGCCAATCTCATCTACCGGACAAATTCTCCAAACATCAATCGGCTGTGTGATTAAAAAGCTCTTCAGTTCATCTAATTCGGCGATATTTTTCCTGCTGACCACCGTAGTAATCATAACTGTTTCTACAAAGTTTTCTTTTTGTAAAAACTGCAAGCCTTCCAAGATTCTTTCAAATCCGCCTCTTACACCACGTATTGCATCATGCGTTTCCTGCATTCCATCAATGCTAATCGAAATTGTTGACATTCCGGCAGCCTTTAATTCTGAAACGATCTGCTCTGTCAAAAGCATCCCATTTGTCACCAAACCCCATGGAAATCCTAGTGCATGAACGGCTTTCATAATTTCGATAGTATCGGATCTGACTAGCGGTTCTCCTCCGGTGACATTAACCATAATTTGACTGGCATCCGTTTTTTCTGCAATATTGCGAAATGCAGAAATGACTTCATCAGCTTTTAGCTCATCAACGCTAGTTTGACATATGCATCTGCTTCCGCAAAAAATGCAGTTTGCATTGCATCTTAATGTTGTCTCCCAAAGAATTGTTCTGAGAGGATAATTTTTATTTTGCATTCTTATTCCCATTCTTCCCACGTATATCCATCAAATTCCGTCAGCATACAATCCGGAACAATACCCGGAATTTCTTTTGCGGTTGGACAGCCGTAAAGTTCAGGCATATCAGGAATGTCCTCATAAAATTCATCCCAATCATCTATTTCCGGAAAAGATGGACAGCCGTGAATTCGTCTCATAAAAAGTCCTTTTGGAATGTACTTCTTCTTTTCCATATAATCATGAAGATCTTGTATGCTCACATGTTCGCCAACATAAAACTTCCATTTTTGTTGCTTATAAATGCAAGTAACTTGCTTTTTCAATTCTAAACCATTCCTTTTAAATAGAATCCTCTATTTATGATTGAGCACATTGCCACTTACAGTTTCTCCCACGTATACCCTTCAAATTCCGTTAGCATACAATCCGGAACAATACCCGGAACTTCTTTTGCAGTTGGACAACCATACAGAGGAGCCATAGGAGAACTAGAAACGTCATTTTCTTTCTCCTCATCCAAATCAAGGAATTCCATGAGCTTCACTGAGTGAACAATATCTGTGAGTGCCTTCGAATATATTTGTTCTTTTCCTTCAGATACTCCATAAATCTTATAAGATTTAATATCGTCATTATTAAAGCTATAGTTTATTTCAACTTTGTCTTTAGATTCGGGAGAAATAGAATCAATTGACCAAATAGGAATTTTTATCTTATCTCCAGAAAAATTAGCGTAGAAATTCTCATCAGTCAGTACATAGCCTTCTTTTCCGCTATTAAAAATTGTCCAACACATAAGACATAACACAGATTCTGTATTGTTCAAAGTAGCATATGCATATTTTTTTCTTGCTTCTTGAAGTTTTTTAGAGAATTTTGAATCCCAAGGATAGTAAAACGAGAACATAGAACATTCTTTAAGAACTAAACACAATACATTTCTGGTATCAGTTAACACCTTTTTAATTCTTGCCTTGATGTTATTTTTCTTTTCTGGCTCATTATCAAATTCACCTAAATGTGCAACGACGTCACTAGAAAGATCCACAACTTTTATAACATTTGAATAATCAACTTTCTTGCCGGTAGAATACAATACAGCCTTGCCGGGAGAATACAATTCAGCTAAGTACAATTTTGCCAAAACATCACCATGTTCACTTGCCTGATTCAATAGTCGAAGTGCTGCTTGATTTTTTCCTCCCTCCTTCAAATAATATCCCCCTAGCATTCGTTCGGCTTCCGCATCGCCTTGATCAGCTGCTTTTTGCATCCAGTATATAAATTTACTATCATCACTATAGCCAAAGTCGCTGATATATGTTCTTGCCAAAAATTTTTGAGAATCCAAATGTCCCGACTGAGCTGCCTTTTCTAAATATTGTCTTCCTAATTCGTAGTTTCTATGTCTCCCATTCATATCAAATAAATAATAAGAAAGCATATACTGAGAATAAGAGTTTCCCTTATCAGCTGCAAACTTATAATAAGAATATGCCTTTTCTTCATCTTCCGGTACACCGTATCCACGATGATAAATTTCTCCTAATTGAGAAGCCGCATGTGTATTATTTTGCCGAAAAGCCGCTTCATACCAACTTCTCGCTTTACTGTTATCTTTTGTCACACCATGCCCATAATAATAACAATCACCAAGATAATCCTGAGCAGCGGCATGTCCTTGTTTAGCTGCCATCATAAAATGCCTGAACGCCACTTTGTCATCTTGAGCCACATACTCCTTGTACTTGTTAAGATAAAATATGAGTCCTAAAAGATAATGATAGTTTGCATTTTCAAAATGAGAAAGCGGTTTTAGAATGGAGAGAGCTTGAGAAACATCTCTTTTACAACCTTTTCCATCACTATAGCATTTTGCAAATGTTACAATGGCATTAACCATACCACTAGAAGCAGCTCTTTTGATGTATTCAAATCCAGCTTTCTCATCTTTATCGCAGTCAATTCCACAAAGCAGATTGAATCCAAGAAAATACTGAGCGTCGGGCATTCCAGAATCCGCAAGCTTCTTTAAATGTTGCTGACAAGATCTATATATAACACTTGAAAACTGCTTATCCTGCGGAATAACTCCAGGTATTGAGCACCGATAAGCTTCACTTATCCAAGCAAGTACGAGTGGATTTCCACTTTCTAGCAATGAGGCCAGAATTTTAATAAACTTTTTCTTGGACCTTGATACGCCATTTCCCCAAAAGTACATTTGTGCAAGCTGAACTCCTGCCATACTATTCCCGTCAGCATACTTTCTACTCTTTCCAGGTGATAGCAACATACGGAATATTCCGGTCGAAACCCAATAATGCTCTTTATTTAACTCGCCGTATGCGTATTGATAGTTACCGTCATTCAGTTCACTCAAAAATCTCTGTACATAAAAGTTTTGTGTCATCAGTTGTTTTTTCACTGCTTTACGAAAACTGTTTTCATTAATTGGTGGAAACCGCAAACTCTCCTTATAATCATCAGGAGATTTTACAGATTCTTTCATAGGCGAAGAATCTTCAGATACCGGAGCTTCAATTTCAATATCCCAATCAAAAGCATATGCAAATGTCTCTACGACAAAATGGATTGCACTTTCTGCAAGAATCATATCCAATGCACGCTGTGCCTTTTTCACATGAAGTTCTCTATCACTTGTCTCACAGTTTACGAACAGCGTCGCTATATTTTCATCCAATGCAATAGAAAGCATCTTTTTCTCTTTCCGCATTTTCGGTGCATAATCCACAAAAACAGAAAGAAAACGGTTCTTTTGCAGAAGAATATCTGCTCCAAATTGCTCAACAATTTGCTTTACAATACTTCCGGCAGAAGCGTTTTCGCCTGGCTTTGGCTTGCTTATTAAAGACTGCCCGCAGAACGGACAATTCGATATTTGGGAATAGCTCATATTTGCTTTCCATTCAGATCCACAATGACTACACTTCATAATTTTCCTCTCCGATTATTGTTGTTTCATTATTCCCATGTTCCATCTGAACCATCAGGTGTCCAATCAAATTCGCTCCAACTGCCTGTATAAATGGGAACAGTTTGATTTCCATATGTTAATCCAATGGAGTCCGGTTTAGATATTTCAATTGCTTCTCCGGGCTTCAATCTGACAATGACTTCTCTGCATTTATCCGAAACATTCTTCACTGTCAGTTTATTTTGATAGGCAACGGAAACCTTGTATACTGCATTTAATGCTTCATTCGGCATTGACTTCCCAAACTGGCACACACATACATCATACGTTTCGTTGAACCGCATCGTTTTTCCTTCTATTCGATATTCACTTAAAATCTCCTCATCCCAATCACTGTCCCATTTAAAATCGTCGTCGTTGACGAGAATCCTTACGTCACCCGCCAGACTTACATCATTTTCATCAGTGAAATCGGATTCAAATTCATTTTTTATTGCATCTTTAAGTGTTGCAATTTCACTTTCTGTAATTTCAGAATTTTCGTCTTCATCATCCATTAGTGCACCGGTGCTAATAGTAGCAAATCTTATAGCATCCAATATCTTACGAAAGGCTTTTTCATTGTATGCAGTCCACACCATCTCTTTGTCGCCAGTAAAATTCTCGCAAAGCTTTAAATTAGCATTTTCTCCAATTGCAATTGCAAGCTTAGCTGAGCCTCTGAAATATCTATTTGTTTTTAGTTCTTCAATGCCATTCACGTCGTCAGGATTATCAGCTTTTACAAATCCACCTATCAACAAAACAATTAATGGTGGCATGATAGTTATGCCAGTTGCAAAGCGAAAAAAGCCTCGCTTTGCAGACATCTTTTCTTTCAGCATTTTGCAAGCAGTATTAAAGTCTGCTTCTCCATCGCAAGTGCTCAAATCAGCCCATACGTCATCACAACAACGGACAAGATAATCATCACCAGTTTCCCATTTGCATTCTGTCCCAAAGCTCAATACTGCATATCTAAGGTCAAAATCCGGACTTTCCAGTCCGCTCAACTCATGTATAATCTCTTTCATAGCATTGTTCACGGCATCAATTTTTATACCGGACATACTAGAGGTATCGATAAGAAAAAACACAGGTGTTACTTTTCGAGCGACTACCTCCGTCTTGGTTTCAGGCAGCTCCATCATGCCGCCCTCTTCATATTCATCCCAATCAACCATTTTTACTCTCCTTTACATTGAAACGGTGATTTTCACACCATTTATTTTTATTTCCATTTTATTTTTTAGCTGTACGTATTCATCCTTATTTACAGATCCGCTAGTTCCATCTGCATAGTGATAGACCCATTTGGATTCTGAAAAGTTTACCAAAGCGACAAGATTTGCTGCACTTTTCACTCGAACTCTGCTAATACGCTTCGGCTCAAACTGAAGCGTGTTGTCTACATCAAAATCATCGACGTGCTCCTGAAAAATTCCACCATCTTTTACAATTGGAATATTGTATTTTCCATGATTACTTATTCTTAAATATCCGTAAACAGGATACTTTTCATGACAGCATTTGCACACCGGCTCGCCCTGATACAAAGTTTCTTTTCCGCACACTGGGCATTTCACAAACCAAGAACGATATTGCAATAGCACTCTTTGCCAATCTTTCTCAAGCGGAAATTTACTTTCATTATGGAGCATAGCTTCTTTGCTAAACGCCCGAATAAATGTATTCTGTACACTTTTTGTAAGGAGCGGCCAGCGTTTAAAATAGTTTCTTACGCCTTCGATTTCTTTACTTGGACTGTTAGAACGATCTGTCGGATCTGCAATAAAGATCGGATCTTTCCCATAGCACAACTGCAAATAATAGTAGTTCATTTCCGGAACATTTAATGTTCTAACGCCCTCCAACGGATGCGTCCGAACCAAAAGCAAAAACAAACAAGTTGCAAGAGAAAACCGATCTGTATTGTAGTTCGGTTTTCCACCCATAACAACCGACGGTGCCACATATCTTGGTTTTGGTTGTAGCACAAGTCTGGAGGAATTGCCAACTGGTGCTACATTCTTATGAGCATTTATCAATAAATCACCGTCTTTTACACGAATCAAGAAATTACTGTCACTTAGATCGTAATAACATAATCCTTTATTATGCAACACTCGAAATACCGATACCATCCGCAAAGCACAATTGATCATTGCAGTAAAGGAAGAAATTTCCTTCTTTCCTAGAAGTAAGTCCCCGAACTCCATATAGTCAGCCGGTCTCAAATCCATGATGTAACCAAAAGTGCCATCCTGCCATTCTGTAAGGTCTTCAGGCCAGATAAACTTATCAGATGGTCTTCCATTATGAATTTCCTCAGTTAGATTTTCATGAAACCAGTTGAGGTTTTTCTCCCCCAATCTTTCCGGAATATACATCTTCAAAGCCTTTGAATGACCATTATAACTCACCTTGTAGACCTGTGCCAGACTGCCATTGCCTAAAAATGATTCAATAACAGCAATGTCGCCAGATTCCATCTTAATTTTTGTTCCCTGTTTTAAGTATTCAGGCATATTTAATACTCCTATTTTAATTTATTGTATAAAATACTGTTTATCAAGTATCGAAAGTCTCTGATTCCGAGTTATGTTTTTCCGTTTCACCAGAATCAATGCTTATATTTATATCTGGATACCTTTCCATAGCAAATTGATCTCCCAATACAAAATTCACTGTTCCAATGGAAACCGACTTAACCAGTTTACCAATAAGAGCGGGATTATAAACTCTTATCACTGAATCTCTGTCACCCACAATTTCAAAAACCATGTTAACATCTGGAGAGTCTCCAATCGCAAACCCAACTTTAATCGCCCGAGTAAACCATATGTTATCTCTGATTTCTTTTAATTCTTTTTCATAGCCTTCGTTAGCAAATCCGTCTGTCATGAATATAATGATTGGCGAATAGACTTCTGTCATCGATTGCAAAAAAGTGCTTCTCGACAACTTGCTATTTAATTCTCTCAATGTTATTCCAACATCAGTAAGTCCACCAGCACTAAGATCTTCCCAATGAAATTTTTCTATCTCTTCTGGACCATTTGCACTCATCCATCTGCATCCAGTATTGAATTCCAGAACCGCAATTTTCAACTTTACATCAACTAGACTTTTCGCAAAACTTTTCAATGCTTCTACAGTCTCTGTCATCGTTCTATTCAGTGTTGCTATTGGCGTGCCCACCATGCTCCCAGATGTATCGAGAACATAAAAAATAGTTAGTTCTCTTTTTATGGTAGCTATATTCGAGTCCAAATAATTTAGCACATCTCAACACTCCTCTTTCAATTTGTTGTATAGCAATGATGAAGCTCATTTTGAACTCTATCATAGATATACATTTCATTTCCAGCCATACGGACAATTTCTTCTGACTTTACAATCGGCTCTCGCTTTGTTGCGTATGCAATTGATTTGCTGTCATTGTAACTCGGAAATAAAGAAAATCCGCCTTTTGTCTTACCTCTGCTTGTCGTAGTTGTGGTCTCTGTTTTCTCATAAAAGCCAATTGCTTTTGACCATTCCTCTGCACTAATCGCCGAACCGTGCTGCATAATAATATTCTCCATGCTATTACCCAGCAACGTATACATCAGTTTTTCGTCACCGCCAAGCATTGCATACAAATCATCTGTCGAAATGGAAAGATTCAGATGCGGACTGTTTACTGAAATAAGCTTTACCAGTCGGTCTATATCTTTTGAGATAGAAATACCGTCCAATAGTAAGCAAAATGACATACTGCTCCTCAATGCCATTTCTATCTGATATGCCAATACCGATATAAAATGACTATTTGAACTATTCCCTATATCCATCAGCATTACTTTATGCTCTGAAACAGCTTTTATCACATCATAGATAGCACTTCTTGGATTTGTGTTTCCGCATTCGTCAATCAAATCCGTAAAGAAGCTCTCTAATTTCAAGCTTTCTTTCTGTCCGCTGAATAAGTAACTTTTCACTTTATTTCCTGTGGCATCAGATAAACCACCACGATTAACCATGTTATCAATTTTGTCGCTCAGTTCGTCATAAGGGCAAGTAGAAAATGCCGCTAACGTAGGCTTTCTATTTTTTATTGTCAGAAATTCTATCATACCTTTTAATGCGTATTTTGCTTCCTCATTCATGGCATATTCTTTTCTTGCTACGGCTAGGACTGTTCTGATAATCTCACTTTCACTGCGATTAAAGAAGGGGTCATATATTTGATTCTGCTGATTGACAATTAAAGCATCAGGGATTTGACTTTGAATCAAATATTCTAATTCCGAATTTGATTCATGAAATATGACAACAGGCATATTACTTGCTGATGCATTCATAACAGCATTTAGAATCATTCTATTTCGCACCGATGCTTCACTTCCGGAAATAACAGTATTTTGCATGCAGCCATTTACAAACAAAGAGTCGATGGGAACACTTTTATCTTCAAGAACGCCTCGTCTTAAGCGATTATTTTTTTCCAATGCTTTTTGATTGAATCCTCGAATGATTAGATTCAGAAGACCGACAAGCCCATTCCAAATTGCAATACATATTTGAAAGAATACCCGCACGAGAATAATAAAAATATTCATCAAGCAAATTCCTCACTTAATAATCATTAAACTGAAAGCGGAATGGCTTCTGAAAGGGAAGACCGACAATTGCTTCTCCCACATGAAGTGAAAGCAAATCCCAATCTTCAACGGTATGTCCATTCCGCTCTTTCTCCACATATTTTCTATCCGATGTCATATACTGCTCCAGAATACAGTTCTCGCCAAATAGATTCATTATAAATCTTCTTGTCTCCGTGTCATTCGCACGAAATGCGTAAACTGACGAAAAACCCGCAGCGATATTTTTTCCACGTGCCTCTCCGTATACTTCAGTAAGCTGATTGATACTCTGAAGACCTGCAAGTACTTTCACGCCGAGGCTTCTTCCAAAATTCACGCCATCGTCAATATGCTGCAAGTTGGGAAGAAGGCGAAATTCATCGCATATCAAATACACATTCCCTGTATTTTTACCTGCTTTTTGTCCCAAAGCTTGCTTTAATGCAAGATCAAACAGCAATGAATAGACAGGTGTTAAAACGCTGCCAATTGATAAATCATATTCGATAAACAGCGTTTTTCCGCCTTTTCGCTTTACGAAATCACGGATTGAAAATATCCCATGATCGGCAAAAACACCGATAAATATCTCTTTTACTACGGAGTATAATTCAGAAAGAACACCTTGTGATTGGCTGCCTTCACCATCTATATACGAGATAACAGACATCAGATCTGAATAATCTTGTATATTATTTATTATCTCCTCTGGCAATGAGGCATCAATCAAATTTCTCAAAACATCATTGTAGAAAAAATTATTTCTATTCTCTTTTGAATTACAATCTCGAATCAGAGTGATAATAATTGCTGCGAGCAATTCGCTTGCCGCATGTGGAAAAAAAGAATTTGAAGTGTGTTTAACTCGCTCGGCAAAAAATGAATTACAAATCTCATGAATATTGAAGATGTAATTCTTTTCATCATACCCATCTGCCAATATTTCTTTGAATATATTCCACTTCACAGACCGATTGATGTACTGAGGTGAATTTCCTAAAAGCAAGTCATCTTGCGTTCCAAATTTCTGATAAAAGTCACCTTTGCTGTCGAAGATGATCATAACATCATTTGCATTCATTTTTCTTTTTATCTGATCGACAAAGTGAAAAAATAATGTAGTCTTTCCGCATCCAGTTCCGCCGATTAATAATGCATGTTTACTCAAAATAGATTCGTCCAGCGTTACACTTTTGCGTTCTCCTTTAAATGTTCCACTCAATTTAACGACACTATTTTGGCATTCTGGTGGCGGAGAAGTTTTCTGAATCGAATCTCCATGCAAAATTCTTGAATTTACACCCATACAATTATTTACCTATTCTGTCCTTTATCCTGTACTTGCGTCCTTGTGCGTACCCTCTCACGTTCCGCATCGCTTTCTCCAGAAGAATTTTTCTTGGAATTATTGTTCGATTGGAATTGGCGGTATTTTTTTGCAACTTCTTCTTGACTCTTTTGAAGTCTTTGCCGTTCCTGCGGCGACTTATCTACCCATCTATCCATGTTGGTACCTCCTGTGTTTTCACTTTCACTACTTGTTGGTTCTTGTGATTGTGTTTCTCGCTGCTGACTAATTTCCGCAGCCCTGTCTTTCCAATATTGAGAACGGAACTTCTCATATTGCGTTGCATCATATGTTTTTACCTTCTGTCTCGAAGTACCTCCATTTTCATCGGTAACTATCTGCGTTTCTTTACGAAAACTATTGTTCGGTTCGTTGACTGCATGAAGCTGCTCCTTGTATTGATCATGTACACTACCTTGTATCTCGACTAGAGTTCCATCCCGTTTCTCACCGTTAAAAAATTCACTACCTCTATTACGTTCTGTAGAAGTTAAATGGTGTAATTCAATTTTATCATATGTCGTGTTGCCTTCCGCATCTTGACTGCATACAACAGGTGATTTACCTTCTTGCATTCTTTCAAGGTTGGTCATATCTCTTGTTGTAACTTCGCTACCCATTTTTGTACCGGCAGGAATTACTTGATCCGGATCGATAGAAGCATTTCGATAAACCGTACGCTTTATTTGCCTATCTTCCATTTCACCGGTAGATTGATTTCTAATCCTAATAGTTCCTTCGTATTCGCCTTTAATATATGGGCTGTCGTATACCGAATCACTCATTGTAAATTTTCCTTCCACAAACCTCGTCTTTACTCTTCCACATATGATCCATATGTCATGCAGTAAGCTCCGACACCAGAATACTGTTCAACAACCACGTAATACTGTGTGTTTGCTTCCAAATCATACGTTATG
>ERZ791907.637-NODE-637-length-32893-cov-15.414154_pt1 | contig 32893 bp, 45 predicted proteins | sample MGYA00510145_ERZ791907 | MGnify/ENA primary metagenome ERZ791907 (study PRJEB30046, sample SAMN00792089) | human gut metagenome | study: EMG produced TPA metagenomics assembly of the A metagenome-wide association study of gut microbiota in type 2... | reverse complement strand
TGTTTTGCGAAGGAGGAATTATGAACGACACTTTCATGAAAGAGAAACCGATATTACCGCTGATTTTATCCATGACCCTGCCTATGGTTTTATCCATGCTGGTTAATTCTCTATACAACATTATCGACAGCTTTTTCGTCGCACAGATTAGCGAGGAAGCTATGACGGCGTTATCACTGGTTTACCCGGTTCAAAATTTTATCAATGCTGTTGGAATTGGATTTGGCGTTGGAATCAACGCCGTAATCGCCTTTCATTTGGGCGCTGGGGATCATGAAAAAGCGGATCAGGCCGCCACGCAGGGACTTGTGCTTGCCGTGATTCATGGCGTTGTTATGACAGTCTGCTGTATTACGATCATGCCGGTTTTCCTGCGGATGTTCACTTCATCCGAAGCGGTCATTGAACTTGGCGTCCGCTATTCTGTCGTTGCATTCGCCTTTACACTCATTGTTACCGTCAGCATGGCGTTTGAGAAATTGTACCAGGCAGTAGGAAACATGAAAACGACCATGATAAGCCTGATGTGCGGGTGCATCACAAACATTGTCTTAGATCCCGTTCTGATTTTTGGCTATGGCCTATTCCCGGAAATGGGAATCGAAGGCGCTGCACTGGCAACCGGCATCGGGCAGACTCTGACGCTTGCGATTTACCTTGTAGTCTATCTTGTGCGGCCAATTCGCGTGCACATCCGCAGTCAGTACATTCTGCCCGGCAAAAAGATGGTAATAAAGCTATACTCCATCGGCATTCCCGCAACCCTGAATCTTGCGCTTCCGTCTCTTTTGATTTCGGCGCTCAATGCGATTTTGACGGCATATTCCGAAGTGTATATTCTGGTTTTAGGAATCTATTACAAATTGCAGACCTTTATCTATCTGCCAGCGAATGGCATTGTGCAGGGGATGCGCCCCCTGATTGGCTATAACTACGGCGCGGGGGAGCACAAACGTGTCAGCCAGATTTATCAGATCGTTTTGTGCATGAGTGGCATCATTATGGTGTTTGGGACAGTAATATGTCTGCTGATCCCCGGACAGTTGATGGGGCTGTTTACCCACACAGAAGCGACGATTCAGGCCGGGGAAACCGCCTTACGCATCATCGGGGCCGGGTTTATCGTCTCGGCGGTTTCTGTTACATCTTCCGGCGCATTGGAGGGACTTGGGAAAGGAACTCCCTCCTTACTGATTTCCCTTTGCCGGTATGTAGTGGTCATCATCCCGGCTGCGTTTTTACTCAGCAGGTTTTTCGGAGCGGTTGGCGTCTGGAATGCGTTTTGGATCACGGAAGTGATCTCCGCGGTCATTTCCCTTATAATTTACCGCAAGGCGATTGCAAAACCTGTGACGACGGCCCGAAAGGAATGAATGCCGTCCTGCTCGACTGCGCCGGCATTACGGCGGAAAAAAGTGTTCTTCGCATTACATCACGTTGGAGCAGGTGGTCATGTATGTAACAAGTATCAAAGACTACCTGCTTTTCTATGAAAAGATAGTTAATTGGTTATCAACTGCATAGAAATGTGAAAATACACATAAAATAGTAATGGATATTGATTAAATAAATCCTAGATGAGATAAGAATATATCCGTTGTCCTTCGCAGAGTTCTATGCGGCTTTCGATGGAGATTATGATGATGCTTGGGAGGAATATATGATATATGGTGGTTTACCATAGGTGCTACAGTTTTCTGTGGAACGCCAAAAGGCTGAGTATCTAAAAAACATTTTCACAAATGTTTATATTAAGGATGTTGTAGAACGAAACAAGCTGCGAAATGTTGATGAGATTGATACTTTAGTAGATATCCTTGCTTCTGCGATAGGAGCTCCTACTAACCCAACTAAAATATCAAATACGTTTAAAAGTGAACGAGGCATCAATTACAGCAATAAGACCATATCCAACCATATAGACTATCTTGTGGAGGCATTTTTGATTTCTAAAGCTGACAGATATGATATTAAAGGTAGAAAATATGTGGGAGCAAATCTGAAATACTATTTTTCAGATGTGGGACTTAGAAATGCAAGATTGAATTTTAGACAGCAGGAACCTACTCATATCATGGAAAATATTGTTTACAATGAGCTGCTTACACCTTATGATATTACCTTCGGCTCAAATGAAAAAGTATGGTAGAATAAGTCATTCACTAAGCCTTTATTTCTGATGATAGCGACTTTAGCATGTCACGGAAAAAGGAAATATAAATTCAAAATAACTCAAAAACTTGACTTATAACATTGACTAAGTTAAAATAAAACAAATTGAGTTAAAAGGAGAATGAGAAATATGCTTACAAGCGTATTCGGGATTTCTATAAAATATGAAGCATGGAATCATCAGGATTCTTTGCCTGTTTATATTGCAGGGAGTTATGATTTTCATACAGCATATATTGGAAACAGACGCTGTATAATGCTTGCTCCAACAGAAGAACTTGCCACACTTCCGGCATTGAAAAAACAAATTGTAAAAATACAGCAGATTGATAATGTGCCAGTCGTATTTGAACTTACAACGGTATCAAATTATCGAAGAAAAAGCCTTATAGAAAATAATATACCGTTTATTACTGATAAGCAGGTCTTTCTTCCTTTCATTGGGACAATGCTTTCTGATGAAAAAGAACCCCAAAAGCTGACTGGTAAGTTTGTTTACTCCACGCAGCAGTTGTTTTTATTTTATCTGTACAGTAAGAAAAAACGATTGTATACTTCAGAAGCCGGAAAAGTGCTTCCGTTTACAGCAATGACCTTGACCAGAGCAGTGAAGCAGTTGGAAACGACAGATTTGTTTCTTGTAGCAAAAGACGGTGTTAATAAGTTTATTGAGTCAAAATATAAGCGAGATGAATTATTTGAAAAAGCAAAAGTATATTTGACGACTCCTGTTCGAAAAACAGGATATATAGATAAGACGCAAGTTACAGAAAATATGGTCTTTGCAGGGGAAACGGCACTTTCTGAAAAAACAATGCTAAATCCAAGCCGAGTTGTTACCTATGCAATTAGTGAGAAAGATTATGATAAAGCCTTGCTGACTGATGAATTGATAGACCCGGATAAACAGGTCAGACTTGAATTATGGGCATACAACCCAAAACAATTTTCAGAGGATAACAGTGCTGATGATATTTCACTTGTTTTATCTTTTAAAGATACAAATGATGAAAGAATTGAAGAAGCAGTAGATGAATTGCAGGAAAGAAGGTTGCATGAGTAATGGTCAGTGGATTTACAAAATTTAAGGAAAGATTTCAAGGTTTTGAAAATCAATATGTCATCATCGGTGGGACAGCGTGTGATTTGATTATGGAAAACGAAGAACTACCATTTCGTGCTACAAAAGACGGATATCAGAGATTCGGATGAAAAAGTAGTTGAAATTGAAATGGAGCGGTTAAGAACTTTTACGAATCATCCATTCAAGGTGATCGGTGACAGTCAGATGATTGAACTACAGGACAGTATTAAGAAATATGGAGTTCTTAATCCATTGATCGACAGGCCGAGGAAAGAAGGTTACTATGAAATCATTTCAGGTCACTTTTTATGGTCTCTTTTTGCAGTCGCAATGAATGAAATGTAGGCAAATGTAAAATAAGTGAAAAATACAGCACAATTTTTGCCTGTATTTTATGAGGTTGGTAGTTATTATCGAGGCATCACTTCGAACACAAATCAGATCATCAGCGCAGGGAATCAGATATCAGGTCTTATGAAAATTTAAGAGCTGTTGGCTTTGGGAGAAATCCTAAGGGTGACAGTTCTTTTTTATATTTTATTCTGCTTTGGATATACTAACCATAGCAATCAAAATAACATTGACAGATTTTAAAAACAGGAATAGAATGTTATTAACAAAAGTAACCATTATAGTTACAAAAATTTAGGGAAAGGAATGAGGTTTATGTTATATGAATTCTTGAAAAATAATTATAAGGAAGCAGAGCCTATATTCTTTTCTGATATAGTGATTGAGGGAATTACAAAATCTGCAGTAAATCAGCAGCTAAAAAAGCTGTGCGATGAGGGAAAACTACAAAAATATGAGAACGGCATTTATTATTTGCCTAAGAAATCACGATTAAAAACAAATGTAGGCGTAAATGCAGATATGGTTGCCAGGTACAAGTATGTTTCCAGAGGTGGAAAAGTAGATGGTTTCTATTCTGGTAATACATTTGCCAATCAGCTGGGAATTTCAACACAGGTTCCAAATAAAGTTGAGATTGTTAGCAATAACATGGCAGCAAAAATACGTGAAATTCCAATTGGAAAGAGAACATTCATTGTAAGAAGACCAGTGGTTCCGGTAAATGATGAAAATGTTTATGTGCTGCAGCTACTTGACTTATTAAAAAATCTGGATATGTATCTGGATGAAAGCTATGATGTGGCCCATGACAAAGTATCTCAATTTGTGCAGATACATGGCATCACAAAAAATGATGTGGATAGTTATATAAGAGAGTTTCCGATTGCAATATTTAAATATTATTACGAATTGAGGCTGGACGATGTATTTGCATAAAGATGATAAAGAAAAACGAAAATCATTAAAAAAATGATTATTTCATCCACTAAAAATTAAAAATTTCCACCCAAATGAGAGGTAATGATTTCCACCCGGTATTTTCAAATATTGTGTAATATAGGAAAAGGGGTGTCAAAATCTGTAAAATTGGTTTTCTTGTCTGAGAAATCAGACCTGAGAGATATAAAACGCTCAGATTAGATTTACGAAAAATCTAGTCTGGGCGTTTTTTTAGTCCAGGGAAAAGGAGGTCAAAAATGAATACATGTACTGTAGTCTGGGAAATATCTTAAGTCTGAGAAAATCTATGGTATTGTGTTTGTTGAATAGGGGTAAATGGTGGTATAATCCTATTATTGATAGATAGTAATAATAGGTGATTTTTATGGAACGAGTGGTGAAGTTTTAATGACTAAGGATGAATGGTACAGGCAGTTATTTGAGCGGCTGGATAATTCCAGGTTCCGAAGCAGTTTCCATCTGAAGCAGAAAGATATTGATTACATAAATGAAAAAGGATTGGACACAATCAGACAACATGCAAAGGATTTTATTGCAAAGAGAGAAGCTCCGGCATATATAGCAAATGATGGCAAGCAGACACCAATGAAAGGTCATCCGGTATTTATCGCTCAGCATGCAACAGCTACATGCTGCAGGGAGTGCATCCGAAAGTGGCATAAAATGCAGCCGGGCAAGGAATTGAGTCAGGTGCAGCAGGATTATCTTGTAGATGTAATTATGACATGGATTCAAAAAGAAATCGAGGGGCAGGAACATAAAATATGAGTTTTGTCAATACATGCTGGATAATGACATTAATAATGGGATACATTATTATGCTTATAAGCTTGCTGTTGGGAGTAGTATTACTGTAATAGTGTTCATATATAGAGGTGTATTATGGGAAACGAATCAGGTGAATGGATTATGCATGGCATGAAGTGGGACAACCCGGATTGCATCCATTCTGTAGATGAAGCAATCAAGTATATAAATGAATTTGGCTTTTTGCCATTATTTAAGAATGAAATAGATGGGTTTTCACTTGAAGAAAGAACTGTTCCAGAGTACTGGTGGAGTGATAATCCGGAGATTGATCCATGGATGTGGCGGGCTATTATAGCAAGGCGGCATGATATCGTCTATGGAAAGTTCTTTGATAAGAAGGCAGGATTTATATCAAAAAAGTGGCTTCCTGTATTTGCTAATTATCGCCGGGATGGATATGATTTTGATGCATTATATGATGATGGGAAAGCGCCTAATAAGCATAAAAAGATAATGGTCAATTTTATGGAAGATAATGCTGATTCAGAGATTTATTCAAATGAATTGAAAAAACAAGCTGGATTTGGTAAGGATGGAGAAAAGGGATTTGATGGTGCAATAACGAATCTTATGATGCAGACCTATCTGTGCAACTGCAATTTTAAGAAGAGAGTGAATAAAAGAGGTATTGAATATGGATGGGATGTGGCAGTGTATTCATCTATTGAGCATATCTATGGATACGATTATGTGACTTCCTGTTATAAGGATAATCCACAGGATTCATGGAAGCAGATTGTAGATTATATGCATGAGATGTATCCGGAGGCAACGGATAAGCAGATAAGGAAGCTGTTAAAGTAATACAGGCATGGATAAGGAGGTGCCAGAGGAAGCGTTCTATGAGGAGATGCTTCCAAGAGAGGCAGAAGACAACTATCCACTGGAGGAAGATACAGGGTTAGCAGAGCCTTGTATGCTGTCAGCAGACATTTCTTTGGAAGACCAGCTTTCAAATATCGGAGTTTCATTTCATGATAAATTATTTGAGCTGATCGATGAAGCACATATTGATAATAAGGTACAGATGATTCTGTTATGACAATAGCAGTTGGAGAAGCTCTCCTGGCAGTCGGACCCAAAGCTGCAGTAAAGGAAATTGAAGATGCGGTAGTATCCAATATGCAGGATTGGGGAAAAAGATATCCACATGCAGGTTATGGTGGAAGCTTCAGACATTGGCTTAAAGAAAATAATCCGAATCCATACGGAAGCTATGGAAATGGTTCAGCCATGAGAGTGTCAGCTGCAGGCTGGCTTTATGATTCAATTGAAAGAACAAGAGAGGTAGCAAGAACAACAGGAAAAGCCAAGCGAGCTGTTGTCTTTTTGTTATTTAGGGAATAAATACACTTAAGTGCGTAGAAAATAAAGGAAAGATAGTAATCAAAATAAAAAATGAATTGTTTTTTTGTCACGAAAAATGTATAATAATCGTGACAAATTTAAGGAGCGTGTTGTTATGGCAAGTGGAATTTATGCAGAAATCAAAAAGAGAATATTAGATGCCGAATATGGCGCAGTATTTGTGACATCAGATTTTATTGATATTGCAACAATTACAACAATACGAAAATGTTTAGGTAGACAGGTAGAAGAGAAAGCAATTCGAAGAATTATCGATGGAGTTTACGAAAAACCTGTATATAGCAATTTACTTAAGGAATATGTTCCTGCTAATCCGGAAAAAGTAGCCTATGCAATTGCAAGAGGATATCATTGGACAATAGCACCATGTGGAGATGTAGCGTTAAATAAACTGGGATTGTCAACGCAGGTTCCTGTTGTATGGTCCTATATAAGTGATGGTCCATATAGAAAATTTGCATGGGATAATGTTAATATCGAATTTAAGCATAGGACTAACCGTCAGATTTCATTTATGTCAGAGTCAACAACATTGGTAGTAGAGGCTATAAAAACACTTGGAAAAGAGCGAATTGATGAAGGTGTTATTAACAACTTGAAGAATAGAGTTCCTGAGGATAAAAGGAAACAGCTTCTTGAAGAGGCAACTGGCGTAAGTGAGTGGATATACGAAGTAATTAGAAAGGTGTGTTTAGAATAATATGAGAGAAGTTGCAAAGTTACCAGTAAAAGATAGGACTGAACTATTTCAGGCAACGGCAATAAAAATGGGAATGCTACCTAATGTAGTGGAAAAAGACTTTTGGGTATGCTTTATGCTAGACCACCTTTTTCATGATTGCCAATATAAAAAAGCTTTTGTATTTAAGGGTGGAACGAGTCTTTCGAAATCATATCATGTAATAGAGAGATTTTCAGAAGATATCGATCTAATTTTGGATTGGAGAAAAATAATTACTGATGAGGGAAATCCTTGGAGTGAAAGGTCAAAAACAAAGCAGGATCAATTTAATAAGCAAATTAATGCAGAGGCGGCAAAGTTTTATGAAAATGAATTTGTTCCAAAACTCAATAAAGAACTGGAGAAAAAACTAGGGGATGGAGAATGGGTAGCAGTTGATTCAGAAGATGAAATGGTTGTTAATTTCTATTATCCACAGATTTTTGAGAGTGAATATCTTCGTTCCTGCGTAAGATTGGAAATAGGTCCATTAGCTGAATGGATGCCATCACATGAGACTGTAGTAAGTCCTTTTGCAGCTGAGAAATATCCAGATGTATTTACACAGAAAGAGACAAGTGTTTTGACCATAGATGTAGAGCGTACATTTTGGGAGAAACTAACTATATTACATAAAATAGCAAATTTTCCAGAAGGAAAAGTGTTACCAGCAAGATATGCAAGACATTTATATGATGTTTATAATCTAGGTAATTCCTGGGTGAAAGAAAGTGCTTTTGCAAGAAAAGAATTGCTTGAAAAGGATGTTGCATTTAAGCAGAAATTCTATTACGCAAAAAGTGCACATTATGAGACAGCAACATTAAATAGTATTGAGCTTATGCCAAGTGATGGTGTACTTGATGCATTAAAGGCAGATTATAATGCAATGAGGAATATGATATATGGGGAGATACCGGAATTTGAAGAAATATTAAATTATCTGAATGCATTGCAAGAAGAAGTGCATAAGCTTACTGTAAATTAGAAGGTTACAATAACTTGTCCGTTGTGTAACTTTGGTATTATGGCATGGCTTGAAGGAGAGATTGATGACAATGGAGAGCCAGTGAAAAAGAGTTCTAAGTAAAATTCAAGTTTAACAATAGAGAGGAATTATGATACGAGAAATTGAGAATAGAAGAAGTATAAGAAAATACAAGCCGGATCAGGTCTATTGTATTTCCTTCTATATCAACGGGAGTATATAGTTTTCCGGTTGAATTGGCAGCAAAGATTGCAATGCATACAGTTATTTTCGAAGGAAATAAATTTTCTATCGAGGAGGTTGTAGATTGGATCATAAAAAAGAGAGTGGTCTGTTTGAGTATCAGTATAATGCAGATGCATTTGAGGACGTGGGAGAGATTCTGCGTCCTTTTTTGTAGTTTTATTGCAATAAAGAACAAAGATTCGAGCTGCGAGGGCAGACTTTGGGACTCGTAAAATGCTAAGCTATAGCCATCATAAGAAACAAGCATTTAATTTACGAAAAACAGGAGGACAGGACAAAATGGAAAAATTTATTTACTGGATAAAAAGAACACTGCATCATTCAAAGCACTGCAACAGCTTATGTATGCTGTGCAAATATTATGATGAATGTAAAATCGACGGACCGGTATAATAGCAGGAGGACACGACAATGAAAGAAATGTATTTTACAATAGCAGGATGCAACCATTATTACGGAAGTGACTTCATGGAAAAAGGCATGAAGGTCAAGCTTGTCAAGGAGCCGGACAATGAGTATGACAACGAAGCAATACAGGTAAAGATTAAAGGACTTGGCAAGGTTGGCTACGTAGCCAACAGCCCATACACCGTGAAGGGTGAGTCAATGAGCGCAGGCAGACTGTATGACAAAATCGGTGGTAAGGCAAAGGGAAAGATTGTGTTTGTGACAGACGGCGGCGTGATTTGCAAAGTAATCAGTGATGGTAAGGACAAGCCGGTGATGATAGAGGAAGATAAAGTAAAAGATGAAAATCTCAAAAAGACTGTATGACTCAAGTACTATGTGGTAAAATAATAAGCAGGACACTGAGGAGGTACATATGAATTATCTGGTAATCGATTTGGAAATGTGCAGGGTAAAGAAGCTCTATAGAAAAACATATAAATACGCCAGTGAAATAATACAGATTGGCGCAGTTCTCTTAGATGAAGGATTCAACAGAATAGCCACAATGTGCGAGTATGTAAATCCTGAATACGGCGTGCTGGACAATTTCATAGAGAGCATGACAGGCATAAAAAACCGCGATATCAAACAGGCTCCGAAGCTGACAGAGGCACTTGAGCATCTGTCAGACTGGCTTGGAGACAGGGAGTACAAGGTCTATGCCTGGAGTGACTCTGACAGAACGCAGATACTGCATGAGATAAAAGCAAAGAATATAGAGAGCGCAAAGATAGATGACTTTATGAAAGCAGATAGATGGATTGATTACCAGGATGTGTTTAAGAAGCGATTTGATTTAGACAGATGCTACAGTCTGGAGGATGCACTTGAAAGTGCAGAGATAGAGCCGGAAGGCAGATTTCATGACGGACTGGACGATGCAGTAAATACCGGAGCACTGATAAAGAAGCTGGAGCTGAATCCAGAGTATGAGATTGCCAAGTACGCACTTCCGGAGTCGGACGAGCATCTGAGTTGTACTATTGGGGATTTGTTTGAGGGATTGCAGTTGAAGTTTGGATAATATGCAAATACTATGAAGTGGTGTACATATTCTTTCATAAGGGAATGCGAATATCATAGAAACTACAAAGACAGATGCCGGAACAAGAGTATTGCCAATCACAGAAGATGTTTAAGGTAATTTAATATAGATAATAGGTAACGCTTTGGCTTTTGATGGTTGGGGCGTTATATTGCTATAGAAAAAACGAAAATAAGATTGTATAATATAATTTGGAAAAATTTTGCCTTGAAAAGGATGTGAATAGATAAATGGAAACTTTTTATTTGATTGATTTTGAAAATGTTCATAATGATGGCATTACAAATATTGAAAGTATGACAAAGGAAGAACATGTGCATATTTTCTCAACACAGAATGCAACAAATATAAGACAGGACATTTTTTGGTTAAATGGAGATATCAAATCTCATTTAGTTCCAGTGCGAAAGCAGTCATTGGATATGCATCTGGTTTCTTACCTAGGCTATTTGTTGGGAGTGTATGGTAAGGAATGTAGTTATGTGATTATCAGTAAGGATAAGGATTACGATAACATAGTTAAGTTTTGGAAAGAGGAAGGCTATCCTAATATTTCACGAAAAGAGAAGTGGCCGGGAACCGCTTCTACTCAGAGGCAAAAAACACAGACAGTATCTCAAACAAAAAGTAATGTGCAGACTGTGAATAGTAAAATTAGTGCAGGTATGGCATATGAATTTGAAGGTGATGATAGAAGTGAATTAAACCTGTTTATGCAGCATGGACTTGTGGATATAGGATATGATGGAAATTCGGCAAATAGAATCTGCAAGTTTGTTATTGCTCATTGTAATGATGAAAGAATGCTAAATGGTATTCACAATGACATCAAGAACTCCTTTAATAACTATTCCGAAGTATATGAGGATGTTAAGTCTATTCTTGAGAAATTTGTGCAATCAAAGAGTAAAGTCGCAAAAAGAGAATCGCAGGTTCGTTCTTTCTTTGGTCAGCACTTTAAGAAGAAAATATATGTGGATTGCAAAGAGGAAATCATTCAGATTATTTTAAAGTCAGAAACTAAACAGCAAGTGAATAATGGATTGTTAAAATTGTATTCAGATGGAACAGTGGTTTCACACATTTATAAGACAATACAACCATTGATTAGTGAGTTACCAGGTAAGTAGTAAAAATTCTTAGTAGTATTAGCTAATTCTAAAACAATCGTAAATGACCGATATGCTCCAAAAGAAATCAAAAGTCAGGTTATTAGAGCAGATCAGCTTGTTTCAAATATGAAGAACTTGTCAAGGAAAATGAGCTTTCTGATTCAGCAGATACTAAAAATGAAATTTCTGATAGTAAGCAGAGTGTAAGTGATGATAAATTGATTTGTCCTAAATGTAGATTTATATTGAATATTAAACAGTAGATATTTATATGCTTCATATGAATTTCGGAGCAGAAAGTAAAATAACTCATGATGAACAAAAACAAAACCTTGGAATATTACAACAAAAATGCAGATTTTTTTGCAAAAACAACAATAAATGTGGATTTTTATGAAACACAAAATCGCTTTAGCACGCTGTTGCCGGAGCACGGATATATATTGGATTTTGGCTGTGGTTCAGGAAGAGATACAAAATATTTTTTGGAACAGGGCTTTTATGTTGATGCTACAGACGGCTCAGAGGAAATGTGTCATATCGCAAGCAATTACACAGGAATACAAGTCAGAAGGCTGCTTTTTGAAGAGCTTGATGAGAACAAAAAATATGATGGCATATGGGCCTGCTCGTCAATACTTCATCTTCCTAAGAATGAACTTAAAGCCGTGTTTATGAAAATGTTTAAAGCATTAAAGGAAGACAGCATAATCTACACATCCTTTAAGTATGGTGATTTTGAGGGCGAGAGAAATGGCCGCTATTTTACAGATTTCACGGAAAAGACATTTGAAAAGTTTGTTGGTGAAATAGATAATCTGCAACTAAAGGAAGAGTGGATTACAGGCGATGTAAGACCGGGGCGGGGAGAAGAAAAATGGCTGAACGTAATACTGCAGAAGAATTAGATGATGTATATGAAATAAAATATTCGACAGATGCAATGACCGGAGGCGCGGATAAGAGAATGTATCTGTACTTTCAGCTAGCAGACAGTATAAAAAAGGCTGACAGTGTGGATATTATTGTTTCGTTCCTGATGGAATCAGGCGTGAAAATGCTGCTCGGTGAGCTTGATGATGCACTAAAACGTGGTGCAAAAATCAGGATTCTGACAGGAAACTATCTTGGCATTACGCAGCCATCAGCACTGTATCTCATAAAGCATAAGCTTGGTGACCAGGTCGATTTGCGCTTTTATAATGAGAAAAACCGTTCATTTCATCCAAAATCATATATGTTTCATTACAAGGATTACAGTGAGCTATACATTGGTTCCTCTAATATTTCAAGAAGTGCACTGACATCCGGTATCGAGTGGAATTACAGATTCAGCAATAAAACAGATCCGATTAATTATGAGAAGTTTTACAATACTTTTGTAGACTTATTCGAAAATCATTCCATAGTAATAGACGATGAAGAACTGAAAAAATATTCAAAGAACTGGCACCGTCCGGCAGTATCAAAGGACTTGGATAGATACGATTTGCAGGATGATAAAGAGACATCAAATCAGATACCGCTATTTGAGCCGAGAGGCGCGCAGATAGAGGCTTTGTGTGCGCTTGAAAATACGAGAGCAGAGGGCGCAAGGAGAGCTCTGGTTCAGGCTGCAACCGGTGTAGGAAAAACATATCTTGCGGCGTTTGATTCAAAAAATTATGAGAGAGTTTTGTTTGTTGCACACCGCGAGGAAATATTAAAGCAGGCGGCAGAATCATTTAAAAATGTACGTGATTCAGATGATTACGGATTCTTTAACGGAGATAGTAAATGCACTGAAAAGTCGGTGATTTTTGCGTCAGTTGCGACTTTTGGCAGAGTGGAATATCTGAATGAAAATTACTTTGCACCGGATTATTTTACATATGTTGTGATTGATGAATTTCACCATGCTGTTAATGAACAGTATCAGAGAATTGTTGATTATTTTAAGCCAAAATTTCTCCTGGGACTCACCGCGACTCCGGAGAGAATGGACGGAAAAAATATCTATGTCAAAGGTGTATAAAATGCCGGTGCTTATGGCTTTTTATAATCATGGAAATATCCTGATGGAGGTGTCGGAAGAGCAGCTGCTTTCAAGCTGGAAGGAGTTCTTTTCAACCGGAACCAACTGGAAAGATCTCGATAAAAATATGACTATTCAAAAATACAATTCCATATCGGATAAGGAACATTTAAAGAAGATTCTATCGATGCCGGTGCATTTCCTTTTGGAGTCGGGAAAGGGATTTTTTGTGAAGAAAGATGGTGCGACAATCGGGCTTAGAGAAGAGCTGAGACCGCTAATTGATAATCCGGTAATGGTTTGTCAGATGAAGGATGTGATTGATTATAGGGCTATGGACTATTATCAGAGGAGATATAGGCAGTCACAGGAAGATGGAGAATTATAATGTAAACTTATGAAGCAGTTAGGGGGATGAAATCATATGGCTCAAAGAACAGTGGCATTATGTGATGGAAAATTTATAGGAATTGAATCAATTTATACCGTCATAGATGGTAAACAAATTAATATTCCGGACAAACTTGAACAGCTTCGAGCAAAAAGCCGTAATAATGAGTTGTTCTGTCCTTGTGGCTGTGGAGCAAATCTTGTACTGGTGGCAGGTGAACGAAATTTAAGAGAACAGCATTTTAGAATAAAAGAGGGCTTTGATGGTATATGTCAGATGCCCGTTGAAGGAATTAATTCAATTGATTCAAAGATTGCTCTAAAATGTTGGCTGGAGGATAAACTGCATACAGATGATATTGAAAGCAGGGTTCCTATAAGAACTGTATCTGAGTCTGAAAGAAAATATGAATTTACATTTATGTCAGCGAAAAAGAAGGTAGCTTTATCTTTTTGCAATGAATACCGTAATTTATCTGATGATAAATTTACTATTCTTGAACAGCATAGCAATGGTAATTCAATTATTTATGTTGCGTCAGGGGATAAATCCGAAACAAATGGACAGTACCCGGAAGGGTTAATGAAAATTCAGAAGAGACAGGGCTATTGCCTGCTTTTAAATGTAGATGGAGCTGATTATTCAAAGGCTGAGTTGACAGTTGTATATTATGAAAAAAATGCTGATGGAGTATGGGAAAAAGTCAATATAGCAAGAGATAAATTAAGTAAATTTGACATATCAGATTCATCACAGATAATGTATCATAATCATTCGCTGTCTGATATGTTAAAGGAAAAACAACTGGAGTTTAATAAGCATAAGCAGGCAATTATTTATCAGCGTGAGTTGGATAAGATACATGCTGAAGAAGCCTGGAGAGCTGAAGAGGAACGAAGAAAACAGGCTAGAATAAAAGCTGAAAAAGATAGAAAGGCAGAACTTGAGCGTAGAGAAAAAGAAAGAATAGAGCAGGAAAAAATTGCTGCTGAGAAAAAAGAACAAGCCCGAATGGAACAAGAAAGAGTTGAGGTTGAAAAAAGACAGAAGAGACAGGAATTCCTAAAAGTCATAAATAGTGGTGATTGTCCGGAAGATAGGGTTTTAACTGATGAAGGAGGACGCAGATGGGTACAGTGCGAGTTCTGTGGAAAATTTGCTCCGGCAAGTGCATTTGCTTCATATGGTGGTTTCGGAAAATTAAATAAAGGAAAGTGCTATGAATGCTCAAGAAATCCGAATATAAATACAGAAGTAAATGTCTCAGAGGAAAAAGCAAGACAAAAGCAAAGATATGATCCTAATATATGTCCTGAATGTGGTGGACGTTTGCGATTAATACAAGGTCCTTTTGGTAAATTTGTTGGATGCGAGAATTATCTTACGTGTAAATTTAAAAGAAGAGTAAGAAAAAAATAGGAACGTTAGAGTTCGAACTGTGCGTATTGTTTTGTTATAGAGGGAAAATTAAATGGCTGATTCGAATGTACAACTTGAAGAAGTATATAAAAGGGTACCATTTTTCCCAACTAATTGGAACACTCTATAACAGAGAGATAACTTTAAATTTGTGATATAATAATTGACATAACAGAGAGAAAAAGAGGAAAAAATGAAATTAATTACTTTGACATGTCCAAAATGTGGAGCTCAAATGGAAGTTAATCCTGAGCTCGAAGCAATAATATGTAATTATTGTGGAAATAAAATGTTGATAGATAGAGAAGTTGTTGAACAAAAAATTACTGGTGGCTTTGAATTTGGATATCAACAGGAACAAGGAAGATTAAAAGCTCAGCAGGAGGAACAACAAAAAAGAATCCGTGAAGAAGAAAAAGAAGCAAGAAAGAATGAAATTCTATATCAGAGGAAAAAAAGAGAGGAGATTATTCTCTCATATGGTAAAGATATTCGCAATATAAGTATTGGCCTAATGATTATTGCTATATTAATATCTGTTATTTTATTTGGGGAACTTGATGGCACGATAGATAAAGCAATTGGAGTTGTTTCAGGACTTGTTCATGTAGTAATTTCATTGGCAGTTATTGTTCTTATAAACAAAATAAGTCTGGAACGGTTGCTGTTTATAACTGTATTTGGAATTGTTGATCTGATATTTAGTATATTTGCAGTAATGAGTTTTGTATGGTGTTTTGTATATACTGTTGTAGATATTGTAATTATATTTTACGCAATCAAAGCATATAGGGTTTTGAGACGCAGAATGGATATGGAGTAGATATAAATTTTATTATTTAAATTATTCATGAAAAAATGACCATATAAATAATAAGGCATAGAATATAGTTGATGAGACAGGTGTTAAGTATATTGAGTTTGAGCGGTGTAATGAAGATAATGATATCGAAGGTGTAGTTAAAAAGTTGGAGTCAGAGAAGTATGAGGTCAGATATGCTACAGCACTGACAGAACTTGACGGAGGACAGAAGCTTGTAAGATTTTATGATCCGTCCGGCAATCTGATAGAGATTCGTACACCATGGGATAAATTTGGGAATAGAGTGTGATTAGGATATGATAAGGACAGTAAAAGGCGATATTACAAAAATTAGAGATGTGCAGGCAATTGTGAATGCAGCAAACAACTCGCTTCTTGGTGGAGGCGGTGTAGATGGTGCTATTCACAGAGCCGCAGGACCGGAACTTCTGGCAGAGTGCAGGACACTTCACGGATGTGAGACAGGAGAAGCAAAGATAACAAAAGCCTATAATCTGCCATGTGAGTATGTGATTCATACTGTGGGACCGATATGGAATGGTGGCAGGAATAGAGAAGAGGAACTTCTTGCTAACTGCTATTTTAATTCCATGAAGCTGGCAATGGATAATGGAATAAGGTCTATTGCATTTCCTTCCATATCAACGGGAGCATATGGTTTTCCGGTTGAGTTGGCAGCAAATATTGCAGTACATACAGTAAAAAGGTTCTTGCAGGATAATCTGAACAGCTTCGATTTGGTGGAATGGGTGCTGTTTGATACTCATACTGAATCGGTGTACGAAGCTGCGGAAAAATCATACATGGAAGATGACAGTGACGATTTTGATTTTTGATTAAAGTTTTGATTGATGATTTTGGAACAAAAATTCGAATTGCGAGGGCAGACTTTGGGACTCGTAAAATCATATACTAAAGACAATCAAAGAGCTGATATCATTTACAACTAATAAGGGAGTGTGTGATTATGAGAAATAACAAGAATTCTATCGTAGAAAACGTAATTTTGTTTCTGGTAGCTATTGGAGTATTTGCTATCATAGGTGGATTCGCAGGATGGTGGTCTGGTTCTGATGATGAAGAGTATTATGATTATGACTATTCACCATCAAGTTCATACTCGTCACATAGCAGTTCATCGTATAATTCAAGCGGCAGCTCAGGAAGCAGCAGTTATACACCAAAGAGCTATTCTTCCGGAAAATATAATAGTAGTAGTTCATCAGAAAGCAGTACAAATTCTTCGGGCAGCAGTACGGACAGCTATAGCAATTCCGGTAGCAGCTCTACATATTCAGGAAGCTCTTCAAGCAGCAGCTCCGGTTCAAAGAAATATTATCATGATTCATACGATGATGGTTATGATGATGTCTATATGGATGGAGACTATGATGATGACAGATACGACAGCGATGATGATTATGCTGCCGGTGTAGATGATGCTATTGATGACGATGATGAGGACTGGTAAAATAGTTGGAGGTGTACTGATATGCCATAGGATGGATACGGTGGAGATGAAAGCTTTCCACATGATGGAAAACAGGGAAGATGCGGCTGTGGCGAGGGCTATAGCTGGGATGATAATGATGGAAAAGTCAAAAGAAGGTGGTCAGAGTGGGACTATTTAAGAAAAATCCAGTTACAAAGGCATATGATAAAGAAAATAAGAAACCGGTAATCAAAGCGAGCATATGTAATGGTGAGCAGGTTGCTGGTTTTAAGAACATTCATACAGGTAAGATAGAAGAAGTTATGCTGATTAAGAACCGGGCAGACCTTGATGCATTCAAGAAAATGTATGGAATAGATGGAGAGATAGAGAAGGAATATTAAACGAGGTATATTTATATGCCATACGATGGATACGGTGGAGATGAAGGATTTCCGCATGATGGAAAACAGGGAAGATGCATTTATTATTTGAACAAAAAATTAAGAAGAAAGGTATAACAGGAAGTAAATAATGGTAAAGAAGATAATGCGTGATCCACTGTTTCTTGCACAGAAATCAGAGGATGCTACAGAAGATGATAAACAGGTGGTTGCGGCCGGACCATTCCAGTTTGCCATGATTAATCCGGTGATTACCGGAAAATCAGGAGCTTTTCAGACGGAGGAAGGCTGTCTTTCGCTGGATGGTGTGAGACCATGCACAAGATATAAAGAGATTGAAGTGGATTATCTTGACCAGAATTTCAAAAAGAAACATGGCAAATACACAGGCTGGACAGCACAGATAATTCAGCATGATGAATGCGATATAATAGGGACAAGTTAGAAGAAAACCTTGAAAACAAGGGGTTCACGCTGATTTAGTCCCTATTTTTTATACCATTTAATCGGTAGATAAGGCAGCGCTGTTATTTAAAATCCGAAATTTATGAGAATACATAGTTGCTTCAGAATATAAATTCTGAATGTAATTTGTGTACCCAAGAGAGGTGAAAATTGAATAGTAATAATTTTAGGTAGGACTAAATTAGCTTTGCACTGAAAAGTGTATCCGGCTGTTTGTCCTGCCTTTTTTATTGGAAAGGAGCAGGAAATGGCAGAAAGGAAGCTGATTTGGTCCGAATGTAAGTCATCTCACAAAAAGAGAGGTGGCTGGATATGAAAGTATTTATAGTAGTAGCAGTAATTATTGTAACAATCTGTTTGGCATGCCTTATGAAAGCTAAAGCAGAGGGTGATCGCATATATGATGAACTTGCTTATAAACATTTCAGCAGCAAAGAAGAGAGAAAAGGCGAACAGACCGAAAGGTATGGGTAGATGTATGAAAAGAATATGCAGATTATGGAGGAAGAAGAAAATGAATAACAAGTTAGAAGTAATCGGTATTGATCATGGCTGGTCAATGATGAAAACAATCTCTCAGGTATTTGTCACAGGTGTTAAGGAGATTACAACAACTCCGGCACTTTTCGGCGATGTACTTGAGTATGAAGGAAAGTTCTATAAGGTTGGAGCTGTGAGGCAGGAAGTAAAGGATACAAAGGTCGAAGATGACAGCTTTTATCTTCTCACTCTTGCAGCAGTTGCTAAGGAACTTAAAAGAAGAGGTCTTGCAGAGGCAAAGGTATTCCTAGCTGTAGGACTTCCACTTACAAGGTTTGGAGCAGAGAAGAATGATTTTATCAAGTACCTGACAAAGAATAAGCGTGTAAGCTTCAAATATGAGAATGAACCATATCATATTGAAATTGATGATGTGGCAGTATTCCCTCAGTGTTATGCAGCAGTAGTGGACAAGATTCCTACAATGGCAATCATCCGATGTTTAACCAGACAGCAGATGGCAAGGGAGAGCCTTATGTTCATCAGATAAGGGGAGCAGATAATCTCATCGGTCCACCATTTGAGATTCTTTCAGACAAGGCAGTTAAGTATTATGAAAAACTGAAGGATAAGGGCGAGAATGTGTATATAGACTCTCTTACCTATGAGCAGTTTATGATGCTTGGTGATGCGGAATTAAGCAGAAGATTCTCAATGCAGGATGAAGCAGAGCAGAAGGCAAAGATTGACAGGGAGCAAGCAAATGAGCTTGAGTATGTCGATGAATCGCAGAAGTCTGATGCTGCAGAAAGTGCCAATGCGTCTAATGGAAGTACTGGTGCTAAGCCAGTAAGGAATCCTGAGAGGGAAAAGCCTAAATGGGAGGATACCATTACAAACAGAATGCTGCACTGGTCGTATACACCGGAGCAGAAGGAAGAGGTGAAGAAAGCACTTGCTGCAGGAGTTCCGAAGGCAACGATTCTTACTTACTTTTATGCGGAGGTAACTGTGGAGAAGATGAGTTCATATCGGAATAAGCATTAAATGATATCGCATAGGCACAGGAATTATGTTATACTGTGTCTATGTAAATGAAAATGATGTTAAATTCGTTGATATTTTAGGTAAGTAAAGCGTACAACTAAATTTAAAGAATAAGTAGAATGAACACATTAATTGTTGTATAACGTTTTTATGCAATTAAGGGTTACAATTTCGATAGGAGATATTTATGAAAAAAATTATTTTTACTGTTTTTTCAATACTAATTATATTGACTACTATATTTTTTATTGCTATTGGAACAGTTCGTGATTCACGATACTATATATTGATTTTAGTTTATATTATTGTGTACAAAATTATTTTGTCATTTACAAATAGAAGCAAAAAAAGTAAACAATATTTTTCAACATTAGAATTAAATTTTTTTGTATAATAATTATTATGGTTTTTATACAGAGAAATATATGAATAACTAAATGAATATATTATGCATGATGAGAGGTGAGAACAATTTGAAAGTTTACTATTTAGCGCTATCATTATTTTTAACGTTCTTCTTCGCACATCAGATAACGCATGTAATGTGCTTTGGCAGATATAGAGATAAAAAATGCAAAAAGAAAAAATTTTATTTTATCTATGGATTTTGGGTGGTATTTTTTGGAATATTGTGTACAATGATGGGTTCGGCATCAGGGGTGGATCATACATTTGATTATGGAATGAACTCCTTAGAATTGTATTTGGGCAAAAAAAATTATTTTGAGGGTAATGTTATTTATGCGGAAGATGACTATAAGCATAATGGTGATTTTATACTAGAGTATTATGTAAAAAATACAGAAGACATAGAAATAATATCAAAACAAATTGTGGAAGAAAATGTATTTATATTTAGAGCTTACAATTTAAGTGATATAAATGTTGTATGGAAATCGGTTGATGATGAGCTTTATGTTTATGGAGGTGATGAACTTTATGCAACTATAGATGTGGAAAGAAAAGGCTTGCTAGTAAAATTAAGTTTTTATTGGAATCAAGAAAAACTGAATCAAAACATGGGAGGATAAAAGTATGGCAAAAACAAAGATTGTAAAATTTATGATTCAAAGGGAATGGTAAGAGAAAAGGGCGAGTTCATGCTTGGACTTTGTGAGCAGTGTATCGGGGACAGCTTAAATTCGAGACAGAAGTCAATCATTGACCGTTGTGTTAGAAAACTGTATATCGACATTGCAAGAAGCAAAGAGAAGTATATTCCGGTGATGAGTGATTTTTACGATATCCTTATGGCACAGCCGGAGGACGAGGCAAAGGACATTGCATTGTCATTGGAGCTTTTTGTAAATGGTTCACTTAATATCTTTAACCATCAGACAAATGTGGATGTGGATAACAGATTTACAGTCTATGGCATCAGGGACTTAGGTACAGAACTTAGTCCAATCACAATGCTTGTCATGATGGAGTCTATTCAGAACAGGATTGTTGAGAATGGTAAGAGAGGCAAGGCAACATGGCTCTATATTGATGAGTTTCACGTCTTACTTAATTCCGAGTATTCTGCGAAATATCTGCAGCAGCTCTGGAAGAAAGTAAGAAAGCAGGGAGGTCTTTGTACCGGTATCACGCAGAACGTAGTCGATCTGTTGCAGAACTACACAGCAACCACAATGCTTGCAAACTCTGAGTTTGTGGCACTCTTAAAGCAGGCGAATACAGACAGTTCCAAGATGGCGGAAGTTGTCGGGGTATCAGAGGCACAGCTTCGATTCGTAACCAATACTGCATCGGGAATGGGACTTATCAAGTGTGGTTCTGTGGTGATTCCGTTTGATAATCAGATTAGTAAGGATACAGATTTGTACAAGCTGTACAATACCAACATTCACGAAAAAATCGAGATGATGAAAAAGCAGGCTGAAAATTAAGCCGGCTCGTTGTCATCTGAATTATTATTGTCTTCTAAAAGAGATGTATCAACTTCAGTGAGCAGCTCTTTTGGAAGGCATTTCTTTGTAATACTTATATTTTTTGATTTGTATGTAAGCTGTGTATATAGTGGTGCACCAATTGGTTTTTTAAAGATTGCAAATATCTTTCCTGGCGGTTTTGGAACTATGGAACGGATATCTTCACTTAACACGCTGTTAGGTATATAGCAGTCTTTGCTCTGAATCAGACCAAGACATGCAGTAGTAGTTCCGGTTACTTTCTCAGTGTATAGCTCAAGGTGTGGTCCGGTATAGTTGCCTATCATACATGCAGAGGTATCCATACTCATGATAATACCAAGTACTTTGAGTTTTAATTCTGTTGTATGGTTGCTTTTGAAGGAAAAATCATTTTCACTTAACCTATTATTCAGGGCAGCACGATAGAAGCCATTTGCATTCATTCCTGTTCTTGGAGTGACTCCTGTAAAGTGGAGAAAGTTATGCGAATGAAATCTTACAGCAGTATGGTTTGACTTATTGTTTTCGTCACGATAGACAAAAACAACCTGATTACCTTCTAAATACTGTTGGTATTGTTTTGCACACTTGGTGATGATGGCAATAGCCTGTTTCTTAGTCATAAGCATTAAGGTCCTTATATTTAAATGGTATTTTGGCAAATTTAAAAGGAAGGTTCTTCTGCCGTAGCAGATGACACCTTCCTTTAATGACTGATTTTTCTGTTGTCCGCCAACTGATCGGCACCCGAAGTCCGATAAGAAAACTGGTTTTTCCGTTGCCAGCCAACTGTCCGGCACCCGAAGTCCGGAAAGAATTTCGGATTTTATGTGTCAGTCCACATGATAGGCATATAGCCCATCTACTAACTATAGTATACACAGATAAAGCAAATTATGCAACGAGTTTATAAAGATTTAATCAGAAATTTTTGGAAAAGAAGGTGAGAACATTGAAGATAAAAAAGGTGGATGATAAGCCTATGGTCATTCACACAAAAGAGAAAGCCAAGATTCATTCTCATGAGCCCAAAGGAGCGAGGATAAAGGGCAGTAACATCTATACAGTAGAACGTGGTCCTAAGATTGCTGGAGCAAAAGCAGCAGAAACAATGGGTAAGAAATCATACAGGAAGAGTACAGTCTATCAAGTAAATGTAAAAGAGAAAGGTCTTTCAAGATTTAAGCGTAATGTAAGGGAAGCCAACACTTCCATCAAGACCAAGAACACCAATCTTCACATTGCAGGAAGAACAGGTGCACTTACAGCCGGGGCAGTAACAGAGCAGATGGAAGGCGGGCAGGAAGTATCGCAGGCAGCATATCTTGCATATGAAGCAAGCCGATCTGTTACCGGAACTGCTTCTAAGGGTGCAGCACTTTTTAGGAAAAAGGCGGCAGCCGAGGCAAAGAAGCGTATCAAGAAGGTAGAGGCAGGAAAGAAGCTGGCAAAAAAGACAGCAAAGAAAGCTGCCAATGTCTTTGTCGTACAGGGTCACTTTCCTTTGTACTGTTTTTGTGCAAATTCATTATACATCAGAAAGCCATGTACGATTTCTTTTTTATGAAAAAGTTGTAAGTGGTGTATATAAAGTGAGTTAATTATTATTAAAAGTATATTTGACAGTTGAAATATATATAAAAACTTTATACTAAACTTAATTTGTGTTTGTAAATCATTAAATATACTGTATTATTATAAGTATAATAAGAAAAATTTGAAATAGAAAGATAATAACCACTTTAAACTAATTTGTTGGATTGACTATATTCTATGAATAAACATTAAAAAAACGCAAGGAAATAATGAAATGATTGAGTATTCTGAATACAACAATAAATACTTTTCGGAGAAAGATGCTCATTATTATTATGGCGGTCCGCTAATGTATTATAAGGCGGACGGGACTAGACAATTTGGAAGTATAATAGAATTGCAGTCTCAAAAAGAAGTAGCTATAGAAGATTATTACACCTCTAGTGCGTGGCTCAGAAGCTGATTCATTAGGAACTTTAAATATCGATAATTTTTTAATAAAAACAAGGGCTGTATCTAGCGATAGTATATCTCATTCTACTGCACGATACAGTTATAATCCAGATGGAAGATGTGGTTCTGTTGCAGGAGCCATTGTTTTGAATTATTATGATCGATATAAGTCACCGTCATATGTACCTAATAGTTTAGAATCTTCAGATGGCGTTGCTTTGATAAATGCACTTGTTGCAAGAATGGGAACAAGTACTAATTACATTGAGTTAAAAAGAGGATTATCGTTGTATATTAAGCAATACTATAAACCAACTACAGTAACTGCAAATACATATAGTTGGGGAGATAGAATTAGAACAATTATTGGTAAAAATTATCCATGCATATTAGGATTGACATCTCATCCACGATATGGAGAACATTGGGTTGTTGTAACGGGTTATAATTTTACATCTCATAATTCTGGAACCTATACAGTAAATGATGGATGGGGAAATGTTGGAATAAATATTAATTCGAGTTGTACAGATGGGGGTGTTGATATTGGGTAATAAATCTGTTGTAAAACGCAAGTCGTATATTACAATGTTAGTGTTTATATCCACGATAATTATACTTTTTTTAATAGTGAATATGAATGAAAATAGTAGCAAAATAAAGGTAAAAGGTGGAGAAGGATATGGTATGTTTGATAAAGCAACAAGAATAGAGATTATATTTAATGATAATGAATATATTGTATCCAATCCAGATGAAATTGAACAAATAATTCGTTTGTGCCGTCAAAACTGGGAGCCATCAAATACTCATATTACAAAGGAAGATTGTGATATGTGTGTTAAGTTTATTGGTACAGATACAGAGGTTTGGGTTGATACTGAAACATTATCATCATATATAGGGGAAAGTTTTGTACAAATGCCAGAAGATTTATTTAAAAAAATTAAAGAAGTAGTCTCGTTAAGTAATACACCTCGGCCTGAAAAATTTGTGTATAAATTAATGTTTCTCAAATTTTCCAGGCTGATATTTTAGATGAGGTATGTGTATGAAAAAAAAATTTTTTACAATTTGTGCAATAGTGTTTCTAGGATTTACTGGATGTACGCATAGAGAGAGTGCGAATATAGATCTAACAACTGCATCTGTTGGAGTTATTGAAACAAGTGGTAATAGTAAAAAAAGTAGAATTTACTTTTATAATCAAAATTTAGAAAAAACAGCTACGCTTCCATTGGAATACGCTTCATTAGGAAGTATTTTTTATAATCCAGTAATTTATGAAGATGAACTATATTTGATTCCTCAAGGAAAAACTAATGTTAAGGATGAAAAAAAGGTTCTGAAAATTGAGTTGAAAAGTGGGAATCAAAAAATCTATGAAATCAATCAGTTGGCAATGAATAGTATTTGTGTTAATGATAAAAATATTTATACTTGCAATACGTTAAACGGTGATTCGTACATTAATAAATGTAGTAAAGAAAATAATCAAGTCGTAAGTGAGAAAATTGAAGGTGTTTATGTAAGCAAGCTATTGTGTAGTAAAGATATGTTATTTGCATTTGCTACTACAAAATACGGAAAAGAGATGAATTCTTACATTTACATTTATGATGCTGAAGAACTGAGTTTTGATGAGAAAATTGATATTACAAATTATGGAGGTACTCATTATAAAGCAATTCTTTTCGACAACAACATATTGTTTTCAAACTCAGTAGATTCTGGTGATCATCCATGTAATACCGTTTGCATATATTCGATAAATGACAAGACGATAGAAACAATTTCATTTGATCAATATTATCCACTAGATTTGGCCGTATGGGATAACATACTTATCGTTTCTCACTTTGACTTGGTAAAAAGAGAAGGTGGAAGTATATCTATATATAACTTAGAAACCAAAGAGTTAAATAATATAGAACTTGGACATGATGTAGAGCAAATGACGATTAATGAGAATGTTATCTATATTTTATCAGATAAAATAATTTATCAATATGAATTAAAAGATATGAATTTGTATCTAAAATGTAAGACTCAAATAAAAAAATCAAATGAAGAAAATTATCTTTCGGGGATTTTTTATATTAAACCTGAATCCATGAAGTTCACTCTTTAATAAGTCAAACCTGCCAAAGGTAAGTTGGTTTCATGATTGGAGTATACTTATATGACATTTTCGGTGCTAGTGCTGGGAACAAAAGCAGTCACCCAAAAGATGAAAGTAATAGTATTACCAACCAGAGAAATCTTATTATGGAATATATCAAATCTGACGCAGTTCTTTCAACTTATACTGTTAGAGAATATATTGATGATGGTATAAGCGGAACAAGGTTTGACAGAGAAGCATTTGAAGAAATGATGACACAGGTCAAAGAAGGCAATATACAAGTTATTATTACAAAAGATTATAGCCGTCTGGGTAGAGATTATCTGGAAGTTGGAAGATATCTGGAGTTTGTATTTCCGGTGCTAAAAGTAAGGTATATATCAGTAAATGATAATTATGACAGTAATAATTTTACAGGAGCAACAGGAGGAATGGAGGTTGCGGTAAAAAATGTTATAAATATGATGTATAGCAGAGACGCATCAAAAAAGGTACGAAGTGCAAGAACGACATTAGCAAAGGCTGGTAAGTTTATAGGACCGCAGGCTCCATATGGTTATAAGAGGTCTGAAAGTGATAAACAAAAGCTCGTTATTGATGAAGAACCTGCAGAGGTGGTCAGACTTATATTTGAGATGGCTATCGATGGGAAAAAATATAAGCAAATTGCCAGATATTTGAATGCTAACAACATTGATACCCGTGTACAATATAAAGAAAAGCATGGTAAAAAGTGGAATCACCCAAGAAATTATGAAATAAAACAATGGAGTGCCACAGCAGTTATGAATATATTGTTTAATGAGATTTATACCGGAACAATTGTTTATGGAAAGACAGCATGTAATGCTCAAACTGGTTATAAGTCGAAAAAAATGAATCCTGATAATTGGATTATAGTAGAAAATTGTCACGAGCCGATAGTGTCGAAACAGACATTTGAGAAAGCACATAAAGTGATTAATAAGACAACCTGTAATCGAACTAAAGAGCAGGGTTCATATAAAAAATCTATAATAATATGTGGTTGCTGTGGTAAAGGACTTGTAAATTCTTATGGGTATTATAAGTGTAGCTGTGATTATGATCCGAGTAAATATAACTGTCGCAATGTCAGAATGAAAACGGAAGAATTTGAGGCAGGTGTTATGCAATATATTAATACAACAGCGGCAGGTATGCTTGAACATTTGCAGATATACAAAAAGAAAAGAAGCAGTAGTGTTGAGTTGCAAAAAGAAATTGATAAGCTGCATCAAATGAAAAGCAAGGCTGAAGCTAAGAAGTTTCAGTTGTATGATGATTATACGAAAGGAATTGTCCAGAGAGATATTATGGTATCGGAAAGGACAACGCTTACTGAGCGTATTGGTGAAATTGAGATAGAGCTTCACGAACTTGAGTCTAAAATACAGTTGGAACAATGTATTAATAAAGCTGGTGAGGAAGAAACAATAGAGTTGTTGTCCAAAATGGAGACATTTGACTTGGATCTTATTCGTCAGGTTGTAAAGCGTATCACAATGTATGATGACGGCAACATTCAATTTGAGTGGAATGTGGATGATTTTTTACAGGTTAAATGATATACTTTATACAAGAAAGCTTTCAAGAACTATCGTTTTTTGATAGTTCTTGAAAATAAATTTTTTTGGTCTTTACTTGACACAAGCAGAGGTGGACCATTGTAATGGGGTGGTCATATGAAGCTAAAGAACATATTAATAGTAGTGGACAATATCGAAGAGTCAATCCACTTCTATAACGAACTGTTTGGCCTTAATGTGATTTCGAGATAGGAAGGTAATGTAATAATGTCGGAGGGCCTGGTATTACAGGATGCCGGAATATGGAAGGAAAGCATGCAGATACAGGCTATTCCATATAACAATATGACGGAACTGTATTTTGAAGATAATGATATCGAAGGTATAGTTAAAAAGCTGGAGTCAGGGAGGTATGAGGTCAGATATGCTACAGCACTGACAGAACTCGACGGAGGACAGAAGCTTGTAAGATTTTATGATCCGTCCGGAAACCTTATTGAAGTGCGCACACTATGGGATAAATTTGGGAATAGAGAGTGATTAGGATATGATAAGGACAGTAAAAGGTGATATTACAAAAGTAACAGATGTGCAGGCAATTGTAAATGCAGCAAAGATTGCGGTACGTACAGTTGCCAGATTTCTGCAGGAGAATCCGGGGCAGTTTGATTTAGTGGAATGGATGCTATTTGATTCTCATACAGAATCGGTGTATGAAGCAGAAGTTGATCAATTGTATAAAATGATATAATAAAAGAGTAAATGTATGGCAGGTAAAGTAAGGAGGATAAGGTATGAGCGAGATTGAAATTACGGGAGTATTTGAGAACGTACTTGGAATGATTTATTCGGCAAAACAGAAAGCTGAGTATCAGGTTAATTCTACAATTATTGATTTATATTGGTCTATTGGTGAGTATGTTTCAAAACAAATTGATGTAAATGGTTGGGGCAAGTCTACTGTGAAGGCTTTGTCTGAATATATATTGAGTAAAGAACCTGGAATTAGAGGATATTCATCACAAAATATTTGGAGAATGAAACAGTTTTATGAAACTTACAAGGATAAACCAGAACTCTCAAAGCTGTTGAGAGAAAATACATGGTCTAATAATCTGCATATTATCTCTAAAACAAAAAGCTATGAAGAAAAAGAATTTTATCTAAAACTTGCGTCAAAGGAAAAATATAAGGCAAAAGAATTGGCGAGACAGATTGATAGTGGATATTATGAGAGGTTGCTTTTATCTAATGGAAAAGCCCCATCTGCAATCGAAAGTAAAGATATGACAGGTGTTCTTAGGGATATGTATATGTTAGAGTTTCTTGATTTGTCAGAACCATATAAAGAATATGACTTAAAGAAAGCAATTTTGAATAATATGAAAAATTTTCTTCTTGAATTTGGAAGAGATTTTATTTTCATTGATGAAGAATATCATGTCCAAGTGGGAAATAATGATTACTATGTAGATCTTCTTTTTTATCACAGAGAGTTACAGTGTTTAGTTGCAATTGATTTAAAAATTGATGATTTCAAACCTGAATATATGGGAAAAATGGACTTTTATTTAGAGGCATTGGATAAAGATATTAAGAAGCCTCATGAAAATCCGAGTGTAGGAATGATTCTTTGTAAAAATGCTGATACGGATGTCGTTGAATATTCTTTGAGTAGAAGTTTATCGCAGACAATGATTGCTGAATATAAAACTAAGTTGATTGATAAGAGTATTCTGCAGAGAAAACTAGCTGAGTTATATGATATTGCAGAGGAAGAGGTGAAAAACTCTCAACAGGATTGAGAGTTTTGAAAATGTGAGAAATAGGGGGGTGATGTGATTGGAGAGATTGTTCAATCTTCAGACAATAGATGAAGTATTATGATTATGACTATTCACAATCAAGCTCATACTCGTCAGACAGCAGTTCATCTTATCATTCAAGTGGCAGTGATGGAAGCCGCAGTTATACACCAAAAAGCTATTCTTCCAGAAAATACAATAGTAGTAGTTCATCAGGAAGCAGTACAGATTCTTCAAGCAGCAGCTCCGGTTCAAATAAATATTATCATGATTCATACGATGATGGTTATGATGATGTCTATATGGATGGAGACTATGATGATGACAGATACGACAGCGATGATGATTATGCTGCCGGTGTAGATGATGCTATTGATGACGATGATGAGGACTGGTAAAATAGTTGGAGGTGTACTGATATGCCATAGGATGGATACGGTGGAGATGAAAGCTTTCCACATGATGGAAAACAGGGAAGATGCGGCTGTGGCGAGGGCTATAGCTGGGATGATAATGATGGAAAAGTCAAAAGAAGGTGGTCAGAGTGGGACTATTTAAGAAAAATCCAGTTACAAAGGCATATGATAAAGAAAATAAGAAACCGGTAATCAAAGCGAGCATATGTAATGGTGAGCAGGTTGCTGGTTTTAAGAACATTCATACAGGTAAGATAGAAGAAGTTATGCTGATTAAGAACCGGGCAGACCTTGATGCATTCAAGAAAATGTATGGAATAGATGGAGAGATAGAGAAGGAATATTAAACGAGGTATATTTATATGCCATACGATGGATACGGTGGAGATGAAGGATTTCCGCATGATGGAAAACAGGGAAGATGCATTTATTATTTGAACAAAAAATTAAGAAGAAAGGTATAACAGGAAGTAAATAATGGTAAAGAAGATAATGCGTGATCCACTGTTTCTTGCACAGAAATCAGTGGATGCTACAGAAGATGATAAACAGGTGGTTACGGATTTACTTGACACATTGAGAGCAAATCTTGACCATTGTGTTGGAATGGCAGCTAACATGATTGGTGTGAAAAAGAATATCATAGTGGTTGCGGCCGGACCATTCCAGTTTGCCATGATTAATCCGGTGATTACCGGAAAATCAGGAGCTTTTCAGACGGAGGAAGGCTGTCTTTCGCTGGATGGTGTGAGACCATGCACAAGATATAAAGAGATTGAAGTGGATTATCTTGACCAGAATTTCAAAAAGAAACATGGCAAATACACAGGCTGGACAGCACAGATAATTCAGCATGAGGTGGACCATTGTAATGGGGTGGTCATATGAAGCTAAAGAACATATTAATAGTAGTGGACAATATCGAAGAGTCAATCCACTTCTATAACGAACTGTTTGGCCTTAATGTGATTTCGAGATAGGAAGGTAATGTAATAATGTCGGAGGGCCTGGTATTACAGGATGCCGGAATATGGAAGGAAAGCATGCAGATACAGGCTATTCCATATAACAATATGACGGAACTGTATTTTGAAGATAATGATATCGAAGGTATAGTTAAAAAGCTGGAGTCAGGGAGGTATGAGGTCAGATATGCTACAGCACTGACAGAACTCGACGGAGGACAGAAGCTTGTAAGATTTTATGATCCGTCCGGAAACCTTATTGAGGTGCGCACACCATGGGATAAATTTGTGAATAGAGAGTGATTAGGTGTTCAGGTATCTGGATAAATAATCTCGTTTATTTGAAGAGGCAGGAAAAAATGCAAATATTTGTAGACGAAGCTCACATAAGAATCATATCAAAGGACCGAAAAAGCGCACAGAGGAAGATGATGAGAGGTTTGCACAGTCGTTTGAGAAAATGATATTGATGGCAAAATCAAAGGAAGAACTAAGGAACACAGAACGGTAATAATATTTGTATTTTGCCCCTCAATCCGCTATACTATAACTAAGTATAGCGGATTGATACGTTTTGTGGAGGTTCATATGGTGAGTACTTTAAAACTGCCGGTAGGAATTGATAGTTTTGAAAAAATCAGAAGGAACAACTTTTATTATATTGACAAGACAAAGCTCATAGAGCAATTGGTTGAAACCGGTGGAGAGGTCACCCTTTTTACACGCCCGAGGCGTTTTGGAAAGACTCTCAATATGAGCATGCTAAAAAGTTTTTTTGAGGTTGGCACAGATGAGTCATTGTTTGATGGCTTATATATTTCAGGCAACAAAGAGCTTTGTGACAAATATATGGGAAAGTACCCGGTTATTTTTCTGTCACTCAAGAGTGCTGAGGGACGTTCATTTGATGATGCAAGATATATGATTACTGAGCTCATTGGGAGGGAAGCAGAAAAATTTAAGTTTCTGGAGCATAGTGAGGCTCTTTCAGAAAACGATAAGGACAGGTATAGGGCTATCATTTCGCTGTGTGATGGTAAATATACGATGGATGAGCAGCTTCTTGTATCAAGTCTGCAGAGTCTGTCGCAGTTATTGTTTATACACTATGGTCAGAAGGCAGTTATCCTCATAGACGAGTACGATGTACCTCTGGATAAGGCATTCCAGAATGGTTACTATAAAGAGATGGTTTCACTTATCAGAGGACTCTTTGGAAAGGCACTCAAGACTAATGAGTTTCTGCAGTTTGCCGTACTCACAGGCTGTCTTCGTGTATCCAAGGAGAGTATTTTTACAGGTCTCAACAATTTTGAAATCAATTCCATTGTAGATATCGCCCATGATGAACAGTTTGGTTTTACTGATGATGAGGTCAGGAAGCTGCTTACGGATTATGACAGGGCTGAGCGTTACCCTGATGTAAAGGAGTGGTATGATGGCTATCATTTCGGTAATACCGACATTTATTGTCCGTGGGATGTAATCAATTTTGCCAAGAAGCTGGTTTTTGACACATCAGCAAGGCCGAGTGCATTCTGGATTAACAGCAGTGGCAATGACATGGTGAAGCGCTTTGTAGACAAGGCAGACCAGACCACGAGAGATGAGATAGAAAAGCTCGTGGCAGGTGGATTTGTGGAGAAACAGCTCCGCCTTGACTTGACTTATGATGAGATTGACAATACTATAGACAATCTGTGGAGCGTACTTTTTACAACAGGCTACCTGACTAAGGCTGGTGAGGTCAGGCTGCCTGACAGCGAGAGATATGCCTACAAGCTGGTGATTCCAAATAAAGAGGTGCGTGAAGTGTTTGTTCTCCAGATTCAGGAGTGGTTCAAGGCTGTTGTTGCAAAAGATGATGATACCATGAAGCTTTTATCCAGAGCTATCCTCGATAAAGATGAGAAGCAGATTGCAAGACAGCTTAACATCGTTATGAGCCGCATGATAAGTATACTTGATACAAAGGCTTCTGATGATATGAAAGAGAACTTCTATCATGGTCTGCTCCTCGGCCTGCTTCGCGGAAGCAATCCGGGCTGGCTTATTAAGTCAAATCGTGAGTCGGGAGACGGTTTCAGTGATATTTTAATCAAGCCGGAGGATCCGGATGCAGGCATCGTTATTGAAGTGAAATATGCAAAAGAGATGAAAAACCTTGATGCAGCGTGTGAGGCGGCTATGACGCAGATTAAGGAGAAGAGATATGATGAGGCTCTGCGCGATGAGGGCAGGTGCGATATTTTAGCATATGGCATTGCTTTTTGCAGGAAGAGATGCAGGGTTGTAGGAGAAAAAATAAATGATTAAAAACATAGTATTTGACATAGGAAACGTGC
>ERZ791907.623-NODE-623-length-33697-cov-16.799952_pt1 | contig 33697 bp, 26 predicted proteins | sample MGYA00510145_ERZ791907 | MGnify/ENA primary metagenome ERZ791907 (study PRJEB30046, sample SAMN00792089) | human gut metagenome | study: EMG produced TPA metagenomics assembly of the A metagenome-wide association study of gut microbiota in type 2... | reverse complement strand
CGCTGCATAATTCTTGTTCGAATAAAATGTGTCAAGTGATATTGACAAAACCAATTGTAGCATTTTATTCAGGTGCTGACAACGGCTCGTCGGTGGCTTTTCACCTATGCACTTTTGGAGCCCTTTTTCTGCATTTCTATTTTACCATAAACAGCCTCACAGCGCAATACCTTGAATAAAACAAACTAACTTATCTTATTAAATACAAAAGACAGAATATCCTATACAGATTGGAAGTGAAAAATTGAATGAAAAACAAATGATTTTAATAGGCATACTGATTGTATTTTTTATCGCATTTTTTGTAGTCGTAAATCTGCTTGACAACAAGTCGCTTAACGGAATAAAGGCAAAAAAAGTCGGCAATGGACAGCACGGAACTGCGAGGTGGGCGACAAAAGCTGAGATAAAGCGTACTTTTATCCCTCTGCCATTCGAGCCGGAGATGTGGAGAAAAGGTCAGAACCTGCCGACTGTTCAAGGTACGGTGGTAGGCTGTCGGACACACGGCAAAAAAACTGTGGCTATTGTAGATGACGGCGATGTTCACACGCTTATGATAGGCGCTGCGGGTGTGGGCAAGACCGCATACTTCTTGTACCCTAACATCGAACTTGCATGTGCAAGCGGAATGTCATTTATCTCAACTGATACAAAAGGCGATGTTGCACGAAACTACGGAACTATCGCCAAAAAGTATTACGGCTACAATGTTTCTGTGCTTGATTTGAGAAATCCTACACGCTCAGACGAAAACAATATCCTGCATCTTGTAAACAAGTATATGGATATTTATCTGTCTGATAAAAACGACCTTTCGGCAAAGGCAAAAGCGGAAAAGTATGCAAAGATAACAGCAAAGACAATTATCAATATCGGCGGAGGTGACAGCTCAAACTACGGTCAAAACGCTTTTTTCTACGACGCAGCTGAGGGATTGCTTGCCTCGGTAATTCTTTTACTTGCGGAATTCGGCGAAAAGAACGAACGGCATATTGTTTCGGTTTTCAAGCTGATACAGGACTTGCTTGCAAAGTATCAGCCGAATCCCAAAGCCAAGCCGAAGATGTATTTTTCAAAGCTTATGGACAAGCTCCCAAGCGAACACAAAGCAAAATGGCTTGCAGGTGCGGCTCTTAATTCTTCCGACCAGTCCATGCTGTCGGTAATGTCCACTGCCCTTTCAAGGCTCAACAGCTTTCTTGACACAGAAATGGAGCAAATGCTCTGTTTCGGAACTGCTGTGGACGCAGAGAAATTCTGCAATGAGAAGTCTGCGATTTTTATAGTTCTGCCCGAAGAAGATACAAGCAAATATTTCATGGTAAGTCTGCTGATTCAGCAGTTATACCGTGAGATTCTGGTCATAGCCGATGAACACGGCGGCGCACTTCCGAACCGTGTGATGTTCTACCTTGACGAGTTCGGAACATTCCCTAAGATCGACGGTGCAGAGGCAATGTTCTCGGCGGGCAGAAGCCGAAAAATATCTATAATTGCGATAATACAATCCTTTGCGCAGCTTGAACAGAACTACGGCAAACAAGGCATGGAGATAATCACGGACAACACTCAGCTGACCGTTTTCGGCGGTTTCGCACCTAACAGTCAAAGTGCGGAAGTCCTTTCAAAATCTCTCGGCGAGCAGACAGTGTTAAGCGGTTCTGTATCGAACGGCAGAGATAAAAGTCAATCGCTCCAGATGATTGGCAGACCGTTGATGACGGTTGATGAACTTAAAAGTATGCCAAAGGGACAGTTTATTGTCATGAAAACAGGTGCTCACACGATGATTTCAAAACTAAAGCTGTTCTTCAAATGGGGTATTAAATTTGAAAGCGAGTACCGTCTGCCGGATAAGACTGCAAGGGCGGTTTCTTACAAGGAGTGTGGAGAACTTATCCGTGATGTGGAGATAAAATATCCGCAGAAGAAAAAAGTGATTTCTCCAACGGAATTTGAAATTGTCGAAGAAGATGAAGACTTTGAAGATGAACCGCCAAAAAAGAAAACTAATGTAAAAACGAACAGGAGTTGATGCATATTGATATTACCGAGAAGAATTTACGATTTAGGCTTGTCGCACAAAGCGGTATCGGTGTACTGCTATCTGTGCGGACGGGCAGACAAAAACGGAGAATGCTACCCCTCAGTGGGTCGAATTGCAGAGGATCTAAGCTTGTCAACTTGCACGGTGTTTCGGGCATTTAACGAATTAGAAAAGCGTGATTTATTAGAGCGGTTTCCACGTTATCATCCACAAGGCGGTCGGAGAAGTTCGCTGTATCGAATAAAGGGTGAGATAACTAAAACAAATCGTTCCAAGAAACGAGGTGGCAGCGTTGTTTGATTGGATAAGTGACGCTATAGACTGGATAGGCGACGGAATATCGTCGCTTTGGGACAGTACGGTAGGCTCGGCGGTGGACGCAATTACCGACGAAATATGGGACATCATGTTTTCATGGTTGTTCAACCTCATTTACGGGGCGGTAGCTGATTTGTTTGAATTCATAAACGAAAGCACAAGCGATATTTTTGCCCTGTCGTGGGTGCAGTCGTTCATATCGCTGTTTCACAGCCTTGCCTGGATGCTGTTTGTATGCGGAATGATAGTTGCGGTGTTCGATACGGCGATAGCCTACGAATCGGGGCAAGCAAACATCAAGAACACCTGCATAAATGTACTGAAAGGCTTTATGGCGGCAAGTCTTGTGACAGTCGTTCCCCAAAGGCTTTATTCGTTCTGCGTCAATATGCAGGGTACGTTTGCAACTGAGCTGCTTGGGAACTTCATATCCGGAACAAGCGACACGATGGCGGACACCGGACTTGCGGTCATATTTGCTCTTGCCTCAGATATTTCGCTGTTCAGTCTATTTTTTATGATCTTATTCGGTTACTGCACGGTGAAAGTTGTGTTTGCAAACATCAAGCGAGGCGGCATAATGCTTTGCCAGATAGCTGTCGGGAGCTTGTATATGTTCGGAGTTCCGAGGGGCTACACCGACGGATTTTACGGCTGGTGCAAGCAGGTCATAGCAACCTGCCTGACGACGTTTTTGCAGACAACGATATTGTATATCGGACTTCTGACGTACACTCAGCACCCATTGCTTGCTGTGGGGATATGCCTGTCGGCTAACGAAGTGCCGAGGATAGCTCAGATGTATGGATTGGATACCAGTGTGAGAGTCAATATGATGAGTGTTAGTCATACGATGAGTATGGGGGCTAAGGCGGTCGGAATGATTAAAAGAAAGGCATAAATTTTATAGAATTTGTGAATTGACAGCCTGTAGTGGTTGTGATATAATAAATTAGTTGATGCAATTAGTTTTTATGGAGGAGATTGATATGTCATATTCTTATGATGTTGTTTTATCTTTTGCTGGTGAAGATAGGAATTATGCCGAGGAATTAGCTCAAAAGTTAAAAGAAAAGGGTATAAAGGTTTTTTATGATAATTGGAATATTTCATCATTATGGGGTGAAAATCTTTATGCCTATTTATCAAAGAAATATAGTGATAGTTCGTTATTTTGTGTTACAATTATTTCTCGCTCGTATTGTAAAAAAAAATGGACTATGCATGAATTAGAATTTATACAAGAGAGAGAATTCAATGGTGATGTTTATTGGTTACCATTATTATTGGAAGATGTTGATGTTCCTGGTTTGGCAGTAACACGGGGACGAATAAATTCAACAGAACATAGCATAGATGAAATTGTACAATACCTTTGTGAAAAAATACAAAAAAAGAAATTTGAAATTTCAAATTCCGATGATGAGTCTAAATTAATGGAGGTAATTGGAGAAAGTGGCAACAAAGAAATAGTAGAGGTAGTATGTGCTTTCGAATTTAAGGATAATCATAAAGAATATGTTGTTTATACAAAAAATGAGACCGATAAAAATGGAAATGTAACAGTATATGTGTCAAATGTAGATAGGAGATTTAATGAGCCACAACTGATTGGAGTTGATAACGAAAAAGAATGGGATAGGATAAAAGAAGTGTTAAGAGAATTATCCACCCCCGACGAAGATGATGATGACGATATAGAAATAATATAATTTTTTAGGAGCGTGATAAATTGAAAACCTACATCTACCCCGAAAACCTGAAGGCAAACGTCAAACTGTGGTTCTGGAACGTCCGTGATTTTATCATTATCTGCACAGGGCTGATCTTGTCGGTAGTAGTGCTTGTGAACCTGTGGAACGTTCTTCCCATAGCGGCAACAGCATCTTATGCATTTCTTAGCCTGAGGGCTGACGAAACTTCGATCATAGACTATATTTTTAATGCTGTGAAGTTCTTTGTGACTTCGCAGCAATTGTTTTTATGGAGGAAAATATAGATGGCAAAAAGGAAAAATAACAGCGTTCAGGGTCTTATAGGTCTTGAACGCTTTACTCGTTTCGGCGTAAAAACCGATAAGGCTGAGATAGCGTTTTTCAGCGTTGAGCCGACCAATATTTCTGTTCTGTCAGCGGTTAATATCGACGTCAAAATACATCATCTTATGATGTTATTGAGTACCATACCTGACCTAGAAATACTGGCATTGGACTCCTGCGAGTGTTTTGACAGCAACAAAAATCATCTCAGGAAAAGGCTTGAAAAAGAGCAGAACGAAGCGGTCAGAAAACTGCTGCAAGCGGACTATGATTTTCTCGACGAGATACAAGTTGAGATGTCGACAGCGAGGCAGTTTATGTTTGCGGTGCGTTTCAGACGTGAAAAGGACGAGCAGATATTCAGCACGCTGAATCGTGTAGATAAGGCAATATCGGAGCACGGCTTTGCGGCTAGGAGAATGAGTAAGCCGGAGATCAAGCGTATGCTGGCTTTGTACTTCGGAACAAGCATTTCCGGAGATGATATCCCCGATATTGAGGGAGAGAATGAATTTGATCTGGAAAAACAGGAGGTGACTGTTAATGAGAAGTAGAAAGCAAAAGAAAAAAGAACTGTCAGAAGAACAGCTTGAGATCATCGATACAAAGGACTTTTTTGACCGCATTGCACCGGGCATTATACGCTTTTACACCGATCACTACATCTGCGGAAACAGTTTCAGATGCGTCTGGGCTGTGACCGAGTATCCGCCGAGCACAGAAGAAACTGCTATACTTGCTCACCTTGCCGACAGAAACGGCGTTACGCTGAGGATATATGACAGACTTGTTACCGCCGCAGAACAGCGAAAGATCGTGCAGCAGGCAATGCGTAAGAACCATATGATGACGACTGTAAATGATGTGAACGAGAGTATCAAGGCTCAGAACAATATTGATGATGTGGTTGAACTGCTGTCAGAGCTTAGAAGAAACAAAGAGCCTCTCCTGCATACGGCTGTGTTAATCGAACTGAAAGCAAGTACTGAGGATAAGCTGAAAGAACTGCAGGCTGATATTCAGATGGAACTTACACGTTCAAAAATCAGCGTTGACCGTCTGCTGTTACGTCAGAAAGAAGGTTTTCTATCTGTTCTTCCGACGGGCAATAACGTGTTTGCAAGTCAGTTTGAACGTGTTCTTCCTGCAAGCTCGGTGGCTGATCTTTATCCCTTGAATTACAGCGGCAAGACCGATGAGAGCGGCTTTTATGTTGGAAGAGATAAGTACGGCACGAATATTCTTGTTGACTTTGATAAGCGTACAGAGGATAAGACAAACAGCAATATCCTTATCCTCGGCAACAGCGGTCAGGGTAAGTCGTACTTGATGAAGCTTTTGCTGTGCAATCAGCGTGAGGCAGGCAAATCTATCCTCTGTTTAGACCCGGAAGCCAAGTACCATGACCTTTGTTCAAATCTCGGCGGCACCTACATTGACATGATGTCGGGTGAGTTTATGATAAATCCGCTTGAGCCAAAAGAGTGGTCAGAAAATTCTCGCTTTGGAAATCAAGAAAAGGAAACCGATGACAGCCCTGAACCATTCCGAAAAGTAACCCGGTTAAGTCAGCAAATCAGCTATCTAAAAGACTTTTTCAGAGCATACAAAGACTTCACAGACGCAGAGATCGACACAATAGAGATAATGCTTATGAAACTGTATGCACGTTTCGGTATTGATGATCTTACAGATCTCGATAAGTTGGAAAGCTGTGACTATCCTGTAATGTCAGACCTGTATGAGTTAGTTGAAAAAGAATTTATGGCATTTGATAATGCTAAGAAGCACCTCTACACCGAAGAAATATTGCAGAATATCTGCTTGGGATTGCACTCAATGTGCAAGGGAGCGGAATCGAAATATTTCAACGGCAGAACAAACATCAAGGACGGTGAGTTTATATGTTTCGGCGTAAAGGGTCTTATGGATACGAACAAGCGACTGAAAGATACTCTGCTGTTCAACATCTTGTCATATATGTCTGATCAGCTTTTAGGCAAGGGAAATACTGTTGCGGCAGTCGATGAGTTATATTTATTCCTTACAAATATGACGGCAATCGAATATATTCGCAACGGTATGAAACGTGTTCGAAAAAAGGAATCGTCTTTCATATTAGCTTCGCAAAATATCGAGGACTTTCTCCTGCCTGAGATCAAGGAGTTTACTAAGCCCTTGTTCTCCATTCCGTCGCATCATTTTCTGTTCAATCCCGGTAGCATTTCGCCGACTGCATTTATTGATACATTGCAGTTAGAAGGATCCGAGTACAGCCTTATCAAGTATCCCGAACGAGGTACTTGCCTTTACAGGTGCGGTAATGAGAGATATCTGTTACAGGTCATCGCCCCTGCCTACAAGGCGGCACTGTTTGGTTCGGCTGGGGGAAGATAAAACTGTTCGCACCAGGTGTAAAATTTGAGTTTGACTACAATAGGAGGTCGGTAAAATTGCAGAAGAAAAAATACGGCATATGGAAAACTCGCTATGCCGAAAACAGCAGAAATATATTTGAGGATTGGGTTCGTCAGAAAAATGGCGACCCCGTTTTGTTTTCTACGGAGAGAGGGGCGTTGGAATATTTGCACGATATGGAAATGAAAGCTCAGAGTGTGTTTACGGAATTTGAAGTCCGTGAGGTGGTGTAATGTCGGCTGCGGTCGGAGCGGCGCTGAAGAAGATAGCCATATACATTCTTGGTGATAAAGATAAGCGAGGGAAACTGTTTGTTCTGATTGGAAGTATTGCCGCTGGCTTTCTCGGACTTATGTGTTTGCCCGTAGCTGTACTTTCGAGTATGGGAAGTATGGAAGTTGAGCCGCCCGAAATTGATAAAAGTCTGTTTAACGAATCCGCAATAATGGCCGGACTTAGCAGTGAACAGCAGGAACAGATAACAAATATACAGAATCAAGGACAGGCAATCGAGGACGCTATAACAAGTGCAGGAGTTCGTTCTCAGACCATAAAGGCTCAGTTGATATATATGTCATACTTTGAAGATGTTCAGAATTTCAATGCCGAATCATATGCAAATCTGTTTGCTGTCGCTCCAAATGACAGCGATTTGATTGCGGCGATAAATTCAACTTACGGATTAGAAATAGACTACGACGAATTTATGCGAACCTACACTTGGGTGATGAACAGCACCATAAACGAGTATATGTTCAGCGATGAAAGCACAAAGAACTGCACCGATCTTGCGGCTTGGGCGGAAAATGCGTATGTGTCCGGCTGGGGATATATGAACGGTTTTATTGGTGAAAGAAACGAAGCTGACCGCATCAGATACGCAGATAACGCGGGACTTATGCTTGGGTATCTGAATTACAATCCCGAAGAAAAAGCATTCGGTTCTAGTTACAATACCCTGATTTATACTGAGCAAGGCAGTGTTGATTCTATGCCAGAGGTTGCAGGAATAGGATTGTTTGACGGTAATCAACATAGTATTTATGTTGGTAACGGAGAGGTTGTCTACAGTTCGGAAGCTGTTGGTTATATCGTCAAAGAACCTGTTTCAAACGGCGGTTGGTCAAGCTGGTGTACCTATGAGGGAGTGGATTATCCGCAGGAGGTGACTGACGCTATTGAAAGTTTGAAAGAGGACAGCTCATCAGAAAATTAATTTTATTGGAGTGTGATAGGTTGAAAAAATCAGTTACTGTAAGTGTAAACGAGAAAAAGCTATCTGCGATAGAAATGTATCTGGAGCAGAAGAACACAACTCTTGCGGCGGAGCTTGAAAAGTATGCGGATCAGCTTTACGGCAAGGTCGTTCCGCAGAATGTGAGAGATTTTATTGATATGATGTCGGACAGAAAGCCTGCGAGAAAGCCGAAGATCACTGCTCCTGCCGAATCGGGGAAACGATCCTGAGCAGTAACTCGCCACGGTTCGCACCGTGTGCCATCGTGTGGCGAGGTAAGACGGTGGGTGGGGTAAGTTTACCCTGAAGGGAGTCGGGGCGGATTTGGGGCATTTTTTGCGGAGTTGGAGAATGGAGGATTCGGGAGAATTCGGGTGGGATTGGGGTATTTATTTTGTTGCTGGTTAAAGTTTTGGCGTCAAAGCCGCCAAAACAATCACATCGGACGAGCAAAGCTCGCCGATTTTGCGAGGCTTTACAAGCCTTGATAAAATGGAGTCAAAAAAGGAGGTTTACGAAAATCATGGAGTCAAAAATACAAAAAATGAAAAAAAGCACCGATGTTGCAGAAGAAAACGATGGTGTCACAGCAGAAAAAATCAAGTTTCCGTTGTATGTATTTCCCGAGACTATGAAAACGGTTGATATCTTATACAAGTCGGATAACTGCTCTTCACGCACGGAGTTTATGGAAAAGGCAATCAGATTTTACTGCGGTTATCTTTTGCAGAACAAGCCTGAGCTTGTGGATTATCTTGCTCCGCAGATTGCAACGATAACAGAGGGAATTGTAAAAGGCACGGAACAAAGGTTGTCCCGTGCCATGTTTAAGGTCGCTGTTGAACTTGGTGCTATATCGCATATGCTTGCGGCGATACATGGTATTGATGATGATACTATGATAAAGCTGAGGGCTATGTGTACGGATGAGGTTAAGCGGATCAATGGTATTATTAATTTTGAGAAGGCGGTTAGGTATCAGCGGTCAGATTAAATCAAATTAAAACGGAGGTGATATGTGTTGGCGCTATCACAGTTGATTGTCACAAGCCGCTATCTGAAAAGCGGAAATCAGAAAATTAAAAACAAGCGCAGAAACTACACAAAGTACATTGCCACTCGTGAAACAGTTGAAGTTCGTGACCAAAATACTATTGATAGAAATAATAACGCTACAAAAAATCAGCAAGAACTGCTTTGTGATTTGCTTTCAGGTTTTCCCGATGCAAAAAGATATTTGGAATACGAAGATTTCAAAGCGAACCCTACTGTAGAAAATGCTTCGGAGCTTATCAATACAATTATTGAACGCAATGCCGACGTTATCGGTAACCGACAGAATTTTGTCGGATATATGGCTATGCGCCCGGGAGTTCAGAAAAGAGGCACGCACGGTTTGTTTAATGAAAAAGACGAACCGATCATTCTTGACAGAGCTGCAAACGAGATAGCAAATCACAAAGGCAATGTATGGTCGCATGTTGTTTCACTTCGGAGAAAAGACGCTGTTCGTCTCGGCTATGATAATTCGGAGGTATGGCGAGATCTTGTGAAAAGGCATATCTCCGAGATCGCAAATGCACAGCGTATACCGCTATGCAATCTGAAATGGTATGCTGCTTTTCACGACACTACTCATCATCCGCATATCCATCTGCTTGTCTATTCGACAAATCCAAAGCAGGGATTTTTAACTACTAAGGGTATAGATCAGATACGTTCAGCTTTTGCAAACGACATATTCCATGACGATTTGCAGTCAATCTATCAGGAGCAGACGTTAAACCGTGACGAATTGGAAGCTGTATCCAAAACAGAGTTTGAAAGTATCGTTAGAAAAATTCAGCAAGGCGGTTTTGACAATCCGCAGCTTGAAAATTTTATCCGTAAACTACATTCTCAGTTACAGAATGTAAGAGGCAAAAAAGTGTATGGCTATCTTCCATCCAATGTTAAGGAAACGGTCAACAATATATTTTGGGAGCTTGCAAAAGATGAGAATATTCGTCAGCTCTATGAAAAATGGTGCAGCTTGGAGCGGTTGAAATACAAGACCTATACGCAAAAAGAAAAAGTACTGCCTGCTTTGACAGAAAATAAGGTGTTTCAGCCGGTGAGGAATATGATAATCAGGACTGTGCTTGATATGGATAGCCCTATGGTCGATGTAGTGGTTCAAGACCCTGAACTGATAGTGCCTAATATCTATGATTCTGATGTTGAGATATATACGTCGATTGATGGTAAGACACACTTTGGAAACGCTATGATTGCAAATACGGTGATTGGTCTGTTTGTTAATCTTAGCAGGTGTATTGAAGAGGACTATGTGCAGAAGTATAAGCCGGTTAAGCAGATGGTTGACAGGAAGCTAAGGCAAATGATTCTAAAGAAAAAGCAGGAGTTGGGCGTAAAAGAGGAGAATAATATTACAATGCAATAGAAAACGGCGGATTCGTGCTTCATAGCATCCGGATCCGCCGTTTTTGTTTCGCAAATTCTGTACATTTAAGCAAAACGCTTGAAAATACAGGAAAAATAAAGGCTTTCAGGTTATTGCGGCAGGAAATCTGACGGCTTAATACTTTTTTTATGAAACAAGGTTTAAGTTTTCAACGCAGCGCTTCTTTATTTCAATATCGGAGTGCATATAGCGATTAAGCGTAATCTGAACGCTTGAATGTCCCAGTAACTCGCTTACCGTCTTCGCATCAAAACCATTCTCTATGCAAACCGTGGCATATGTGTGACGCAGTAAATGAAAATTCGCTTCTCGCACACCGCACTGCTTCAATACTGATTTGAATCTGTTCTGCATAGTTCTTGGCTCGACAGGCTTTGATGTTCCGGTCAGCAAATAACCATTATTGCATGGGGTGTTCTTTAAAATATTTATCAGAAAGTTCGGAATAGGAATTGCTCTCTCGGAGCTTCTGCTTTTTGGTGAGCCGACAATTACTTTTGTTTTGCTGCTGCCGGTAGTATCCGAAACACGTTGAACAGTCTTTGTGATGAAGATTACGCCATTTTGAATATCAATGTCTTCCGCCGTGACAGCACAAAGCTCGCCAATACGCATTCCCGTGTACATAGCAAGCAGTATTCCGACATTTGTTTTGTTCAAGTCGTTCATAAGATATGATTGAAGGCTGCTGCGTTCATCTCTATTAAAAACCATCGCAGCTTTTGTATTCTCCTTTGGCATGATAACATTTCTCATAGGATTTTTGTATCCGTATTCGCTTTCGGCATACTTTGCAACGGAACGAAGCAAAACAGTATTATCACGAATCGTTTTAGACGACAAGCCTCCCTTGCCATTGGATTTTCCGTTTTTCAAAAGATACTCGATAAAAGCGTTGATCTTGACCGAATTAAGCTCGCTGTATTTTGTTTTCTTGAAGTACGGAAGTATATGTTTATTTATATTCCTTTCATAGCAGCAGTAGCTTGAACGCTTTACACGAAGCTTCGCACAAGAAAGCCATTCTGCACAAATTTCCGAAAGAGTTTTAGCGCATGATATAGTATTGTATTTTTCTATTGAGGTATAAGCCGAGAGCATTTTATCTTTTAATTCAGCAAGGTCTTTTGAATAAAAATACCTATACTTTAAGCTTCCATTGTCGTTACGACCAAAAGGAATACGACCCTCAAAGCGACCGTCCTTTCTCTTGTAAATATTAAGTGCGTTCCTCATTTTTTCATCCTCCTCATACTAAAAAACTGACGGCTGAAAATCTTTGTCAGCCTGATTTTTTTAGATTTTTTCTTCAATTTTTAAAATAATGTCTTTACAAATGGATTTTGGTGTGATATAATGTGATTAACTTTTCATCAAATCTATCAATTTCAAGACCAAAATTACTCTTAAAATCCTTTCGCAAATGTACAGAATTTGCGAAAGTTTTTGCTGCCTATATTAATATATTATACCATAGTTTTAACAGATTATGTATTGATTTTACGTGAAATAATTGGTATAATGTCAATTAAGGCAGGTGAGCTTTATGATAAAAATAGCAATAGTTGATGATGAAAAATATGTGTGTGAACATTTGAAACAATTATTGATAGAATATCAGTTCAAATACAATTTGGATTTTAAAGTTGATATATTTTTATCATGCGAAGATTTATTTGAAAGAGTTCAATCTTCAGTGAACTATCATTTAATCTTTTTGGATATTGAATTTCCCAATATGAATGGTGTAAATCTTAGCAAAAAAATCAGATTGGGAATGGGAGATATAAGAACTCAGATAATTTTTATCTCGGCTAAAGATTCATACGCAATGGAGTTGTTTTCTGTTCAGCCTTTTGATTTCATCGTTAAACCCGTAAAGAAAGAACGATTATATCCGTGCATTTCTAAATTCATTAAATATTATGCCAATAGCAGTATGTTTTTTACATATACATTGGAAAATATGAAACATAAAATAGCTATCAGCGAGATCATTTATATACAAAGCGAAAGAAAAAAGCTGAAACTAATTACGTCAAACGGTGTTATAATATGTTATCATAAATTTAGTGACGCTGTAACCAATGAAATGAAGAATGATATGGTTGTCGTAAAACGTGGCTTGGCGGTTAATATTAATCATATCGTTGATACCGATTTTGAAACTGTTGTATTATCAAACGGAACAAAGCTAAAGATCAGCGACGGATATCGTAATAGTGTAATGGATGTCTTATCTGATAAGATTGGAGGAGCGTAAATGCAGCCAATAGTGTATTTAATTTCTAATGCGGTACATATGTATGCGGTATATATACTTTTTACTGCGGTTTTGGGTAAGAGCAAGCTGCCTAAATATGCGGAGCTCTTGACGTATTATGTTTACTATCTGATAAACTGCGGCGTGTACCTTTTTATGGATAGCATGATGCTGAATTTGATCAGTAATATATTGCCTATGTTTATGATAATGCTGCAATACCGAAAACCGATACAAACGTATATATTTCTTACAATTGGCGTTTGCGCAGTAGGTATGATTTTGGATTGGATGTTATTTTGCATATTCCCGGAATCAATGCTATTAAAATCAAACACGCCTCAAAGTATTTCATTTCTTGGATTAGTTTTTTTGTTCAGACATTATTTCAACAGAAAAGAGAAGGTTATCGTTAATTCCGGGTATGTGATCTTTCTTATAATAATCTCTATTGGTACAATCGTTATTGCAGAGCTCTCAGGACCAGAATTCAATGTCAGATGTTTTATTATTTCGTTGATACTGCTTGTTATAAATTTCTTGAATTTTTATTTATACGATAGATACATAGAGAATATGCAGTTTCAGATTATGTTTAATGAAATTGCATCGTCAAATAAAGCATATCAGAATCAGCTGATTATAATGAATGAATCACAAAAGCAGATACGCTTATTGAAGCATGATATGAAAAACCATTTGCTGAAATTGAAATATGATTTAGTAAACGACAATTGTCAAAAAGCTGTAAATTACATCGACGAAATGAGCGAAAAAATCACAGCGGAAAAAGAGTTTGTAAGCACGGGGAATGTTGATTTTGATTGTTTACTGAATTATAAATTGGCGATAGCTCAGGAATATGGAGTGGACTTTTCTTGTAACGTTGTTTTACCTGAAGAGTTGCAGGTCGATTCATTTGATTTAACAGTAATTCTTGGAAACCTGCTTGACAATGCGTTAAACGCATTAAAACAAGCTGAGAAAAAGATACTTGAGATAGATATTAATTATTCCATAGGAATGATAGTTATTAAAATCGAGAATACATTTTCCGGTATGAATAATACATATGATAATCCCGGAGAACATGGATACGGATTAATAAGTGTTCAGACTTCATTGGAAAAGTATAACGGGAAACTTCAGAATGATATTATTGATAATAAGTATATTGCAAAAGCTATTTTATATAATATAAAACAAAAAGAAAAGTGAACTTTAGCAGTGCCAAAATCGGCGCTGCTTTTTTGTACCCAAAAATACTATGGTTCGTACCATAGTTTGACTTATATCGACATTTTTATGCTATGTTAATAATGTGAATATCACAATAGTTTTAAAAGGGAGTGTTATTATGAAGTCTTTTATGCTCAAGTTTTTCAAGAAGTATGGCGGTATGTTTGCTGCATTGGCATTGACAATCACAGCTGTTAACGTTAACAGTGCTTGTTTTTGGATAGCTAATCAGCCAAAACTTCCTGCTGATGCAAAGAGGCTTCGCAAATTTTAATGTTTGCTAAGCTTGCAGAGTATCTCACTCAACAGCTTGAAAATGAAAACGTTATTTCGTCCGATAAAAGGGAATTGTATAGATACGGTTTTCAAAATGGTATGATATTGACGCTCAATTTTATCACGTCGATACTGATTGGTGTGATTTTCGGAAAAGCTTTGGAAAGCATTATTCTTTTGGCGGCGTATATTCCATTGAGAAGTTATGCAGGCGGTCATCATTCAAGTTCATCAGAAAAATGTTACATAGTATCATCGCTGATTATGATAATTTGGATGTGTCTGTTAAAATTCCAAATTCTTTCGACAAGCTGTTGTGTGATAATGCTCGTTATTGGAAGTTGTGTTTGCTTTGTTTTTTCTCCAGTTGCAGGAGAAAATAAGCCTTTGGACGAGTTAGAATGCAAGATGTACAGAAGAAAATCACTGCTCATTTTATTGGTTGAGATCATTATATGGATAATTTTCACTTGTGTCGCTAAGATAGAAAGTGAAGTTATTCCTATTATTATATTTACAGAAGCATTAATGCTTCTGTTGGGAAAAATCAAAAATATAAGGTATAAGAAGGTTAATTAAAAAATATATATTTGAAGTAAAAGTGAGGAAAATGTATGAAAGCAAACAAGAAATTGCGTATTGGAGTAATTGCCGTATCGATAGCCGCAGTAACTGCTGTTACAGTAGTTACTGCGGCTATTTATGATGTTCGGAGGTTAAATGATAATCCGTGGGAGCATACCTTGCTTGCAGCGGATGATAACGGCCATATAAATGCCCAAGGCGGCAGTTTATCTATTGACGGAGACGTTCGCTCTAATGGAAACGTTTCATTGAATGACGATAAAATTACCGTTTCAGGCTATGTCGCAGCGAATAAGACTATAATTAGCAATTCGGATGATGTTTACTTTGGCAGTAAATATGATAATTCGGAGAAAATTACTGTTCCAAATGTTTGGAACAATGTTTATACAATTGCACAGAGTATCGAAACAGATAAAAATGAATCGAAGAGTTTTACTGATAATTTTTTAACGTTAGATGGTGCAGTAATTTCAGGAGATTCTTTAAATATAAACGTATCTGCGGATAATGCGCCTATTTCTGAAACTACAAAAGATAAAACAGGTAAAGTTGGAGCTTTTGGCGCAGGATTCTTTACCAAGGTATACGAAAATAAGGCAAAATGGGAGGAAATCTTCCCTATACTGTTCCAAAATTCAGAATTTGAAACAGACTCTGTTCTTGAACTTGGCAATAACAGTAATTTCATTCCCGTTCAAGAACAGGTAGTAAGTAATTCATGGCAGGACTATGAGCAACTGCCAGGTTCAGTTATAAGCGATAACTTTTCGGAAGAGAGATTAAAGGAATATATAAGTATGTTGAAACAGGACAATCCTGTTTTTTCTGCGTGTTCGTCAGACTTTGTGAAGATTCAGGCTAATGGATCGATAAATCCTGAAGAAGCTGAAAAGGCAAGAAAACTGGTGATAGAGGGCGGTCATATTACGCTTAACGGGGATTATGAAAATCTTGAAGAAATTAAGCTTGATAACTGGGGCGGAGTGCAGCTTATAGGAAATTTTCCTAAACTTAAATATATTTACCGAACTGGAAATTCTGATATGAATCTCGCAGGAGATTTTCCCGCCCTTGAATGTGTATACACAATGGGCGGTCAGATTCTGTTAGGCACAGGTGATATTGGGTTTAATGCTGATAATTTGACTGTAATAGACGAATATGGACCGATAGTAGTATATACAGCTAAAGATGTTAATCTTACAAGCAGCAGACTGGTGACTACACAGATGATACTGATGAGAGGTGCGGGAGCAGACAAAATAGCTTCTAGGTTTAATGTTGAAAATACGTTGATGGCAGCTATAAATGGTGTTATGTTTGAAGATATGAATGACAATAATACCACAAGATATGGGGACCTTCCTGTATTTTATTCTACATATCCGATGTCGATAATAAACTGTAATTTCAAACTTTTACAAGGATCATTTATTAATAGTCAAAAAGCAATTATTATGGCTAATGCCAATATAGGCGTTTTCCGTGGATTTATGTTTTCTCCTGAGGGTGTTGACGAGTATAGAAACAGCTCCGCTGTCGGATTTTATGTAAATACATATGCATATAATATATCTCCTAATATCAACAGCTTGAACAAACAGCCTAACGGAACAGAAGAAATCGGAAGAATAAGCGATTTTGAGTATTCCGATTTTCCAAAAGAGCTTGTTTCGTGTATAGGCGACGCAGAAAACTTTTTAAGCGGACTGGAAAATCAGGACAATGATTTCGTGCTCGGAGAAATGAACGGAAAACCGGGTGAACTCCTCATTGGCAGATATATTCTTGCTGATGAAGATATTGTAATATCAGCGGATACTCTGAAGAACAGGAAAAATGCATTTTCGGTGATTGCATCTGAAAGCGGTAATATAACGTTAAATGTAAAAAATGAAATGGATGTTCAGACAATAATTTATGCTCCTAATGGCAAGGTTACATTAAACGTTAGTACGGGAACTCTTCATGGAAGAATATTTGCAAAAAATATTGAGATCGTTTCCGACTCTTTTGAAATTACTGGCGGAACAGAGGATATTTCATATCTTGGTTTTGTTTACATTAAGGATTCAGATTCCGAGTCAACATCTGACGATACCAGTCTGAAGGACTCAAAAACTGATTCGTCCAAGACAGACAGCAGTTCTGTTGATTCTGAGGATTCTTCGGTAAATTCCGATTTGGATGATAATTCAACTTCACAAGGAGATTCCTCCGGATACGATACGAGTTCGTCTGACTCAAGCTCAGGAAATTCATCAAGCTTAGAGTTGTCAGGTTCAAGTTCGGGCGATGACAGCAGTTTGTCAGGTTCAGACAAGTTTAATGAACCGCAATATGAGTATGATAGACTTAATCGTCTTATTAAAGTGACCTATGATGAAGAAAATTATGTGGAATATATGTATGACGCTAACGGTAATATAACTCAAATTGTTACTGTAATTGACGGTGAAGAGAAGTAAATTAGGAGTGAAATGAATATGAAGAAATTTGTTAAACGGGCAATAAGCCAGGTCATTGCATTGGCTCTTGCTTTTCAGATTGTGGGTCAGTGCGGATATTCTTTTGCTGTTCAAGCTGACTATTCGTCTAAATCTGAAATAGTAACAGAAAGTAATGCGGATAATGTTTCAGAAAATGATGTTGTTGCTCAGAACGATGAAAACACAGAAGAGATTGATGAGCCATCAGAAGATGAGATAGTTTATGAGGATATGACTATAAATTCTGATACGACTTTGACTGCACAAACAGAAGTTAAAGATTTGTATATTAATTATGGAACATTAAACCTTAATGAAAATACACTTATAGTACATGGCAACGTTGTTATTCAAAATAGAGGTTGTTTGAATTTCAATAAGGGTGAATTAATATGTAACGATTTTACAATGACTGGTACGTATTATTCTCGTTATATGTATATGCGCAATGCAAATGATCATTTAGTTGTTGAAGGAAATTTCAATTTTAACGGCGGCAGCTTTTCTGGAGATGATGCAACTGCCGGAATTATTGAGCTTAGAGGTAATGTTAATATAACAACAGGATTTAATCCTTCCCGAGAGCAAAAAGTAGTTCTTAACGGACTTGACAGTCAGGAAGTGTATATTAACGAAAAAAACTGTAGTTTTAATATTCTTGAAGTAAGCAATACAAGTGAAGGGGGAATACTATCAGATTATCCTATTTCTGCGAACAGTATGATTGGTGATCTTAGTCAGATACATTATTCATTTGGTGGTGCGGTGGGTACTGTGTTATCCGGAGATATGGAATTGGATAATTATTGTCTATCAGTGGGCGAGTTGGATCTCAATGGACATACTTTAACGATCAATGGAGATTTCATCCAAGCCGGCGGAGAAGTAAAGGTAAATAGCGGAAAGCTCGTTGTAAACGGAAATTATCGTATACAGACAAAGAAAGCCACGGAAGACGGAACGGAGAGCTACGATTACAGTACGGGAATACTTAATATGACAAATGAATCCGATGTTGTAGAGGTATCGGGTGACTTTGTTATGGGCTCAACTAAATCGCATGATGGAAAACTGAGTGCGGGAACATTGACTATTGGTGGAGACTTTACGCAGCAGAGGTATAAGGATTATGATAACTTTTCTGCAAGCGGAAGTCACAAAGTGATATTCACAAGTGAAAAGGATCATGCAATAAGCTTTGATTCATCACGTAGTGGTGAATCTCATTTTGCAAACCTTACATTTGAAGATGACAGTAAAATAACCTTGAAGAATGATAGTTATAAACGAGTGACCGTGACAGGAAGTTTGACCGGAACCGATTGTGAGATCAGTGGATATATAGATCTTGCAGGTGCTGCCAAGGTTGTGAATAAATACAAAGGAAACATACGAATATCGGAAGGTTATACATTGAACAGCGATATATCGATATCTGGTAATTTCAGTGCAGAATCATATTTGTATTTGAACGGAAAACAGTTGTCGACCGATGGAAATGTCACTATATCATCGTACATAGGAATACAAAGTGGAACTCTGAATTGCAAAGGCAATTTAGTAGTGAATTATTATAGCGGTAGAATTAATATGGATAATTCTAGCGGCGTAATTGATGTAGAGGGCAATTTTGTATTTAATGGCGGAGATTATACGTCGTACTTAACAAAAGGAAAATTGTATATTGCAGGGGATTGCACAATAAATTACAGTACATTTAATTCAGGCTCAGATAGCGAAATCATATTTGACGGAACAAAAAAACAAGTCATAAATGTAACTAATTCGTATGTATCGCTTAACAAGATAACATTTAACAATACAAGCGAAGACGGAATAGAAATCAAAAACTCGTTCAACTATGCGGAGCTTGTGAACGAGAGTGGCTGTAAAGTAACGTTTGCCAACGGCGGTACGGTAGGAGAAACCTTGTCGGAGGATAAAGTTGTCGACGGAGATTACATTCTTGCTATGGGCGAACTAGATCTCAATGGACATACTTTAACGATCAATGGAGATTTCATCCAAGCCGGCGGAGAAGTAAAGGTAAATAGCGGAAAGCTCGTTGTAAACGGAAATTATCGTATACAGACAAAGAAAGCCACGGAAGACGGAACGGAGAGCTACGATTACAGTACGGGAATACTTAATATGACAAATGAATCCGATGTTGTAGAGGTATCGGGTGACTTTGTTATGGGCTCAACTAAATCGCATGATGGAAAACTGAGTGCGGGAACATTGACTATTGGTGGAGACTTTACGCAGCAGAGGTATAAGGATTATGATAACTTTTCTGCAAGCGGAAGTCACACTGTTGAATTTAACGGCAAAATAAAACAAAATATTTTATTCGTTTCGCCTAGTGATTCTAGATTTTTTAATCTTAAGGTGAATAACACTAATGGTGTGTCTTTGAATTCTTCGGTTTTTGCCTATGGGAACGTGAATGATGTAAATAATTCTGTCTGTGAAAGCGGATATTTGTATATTACTAAGCTCTCTCAGCTTGAAAACGGTTCATTCGGAGGAAATATATGTCTCAATAATGGCAATAATAACAGCGACATATATTTGACACAGGATTTAACCGTAGGAAACCTAACCTGCTCCAATCTGCACTTAAAAGGATACAAGCTGAATGTTAAGAGCCTTTCAATAAATTCCAAGCTTTTTGTTGAGGGTGGAGCAATTGAATGCAAGAATAACCTGACTTTAGGAGATTACGGATGCTTAATAATGACAAATGCAAAGGATTACGTCCTTGTAGGAAAGAATTTTATTTTCAATACATATTATAGCACGAGTGGTGATCTTACAGCAGGGACGCTTGAAATTAAAGGCGATTTCATACAGAATAAAAATACTGTTTTTGTCTGCTCAGAAACACACACTACAATTTTAAGTGGAAAAAGTGCTTCAAATGGCAGAATATACGTTCAGACTGTGACGATGTACAGTAACGGTTCTAAGTTTAATAAGTTGATCATTACAAAGCCAGGCTCTTTCTATGTAGCAAAAAATCAAAACAATACTACAGTTTCTCTTAAAGATCTCTGCAACGAGCTCATAGAAGATTATGATGATATTGAGCCGCCCACAAAGGTTACAGGTCTGACTGTTTCGGAAATATCTGCAACCTCTATCCACATAGTATGGGAGCAGTCCTCTGATAATGTGAGGGTAACAGGTTATGAGGTTTACCGAAACGGTGAAAAGCTTGTAACTACAGGAAGAACAGAATTCATTGACGGATTGCTTGAACCGAACACCGCATATACATATCAGGTATACGCTTTTGATGAGTCTCGAAATTATTCTGCGGCCTCTGATAAGATAAATCTTAAAACTTTGGCGGATACAGACAGCCCGGAAACTCCCCATAACGTAAAAATCAAATCAGTTACTGGTTCATCACTTACGTTGTCGTGGAGCGCCTCAAAGGATAATGTTGGCACTGAGGGCTATATCATATACTGCAATAATGAGGAAATTGCAAGAACTGAGGAATGCGAATTTAAGCATAGTAGTTTGAATGAAAATGAAGAATATTCATATATGATAAAAGCCTATGATAAGGCAGGAAATCTTTCTGATTTTAGCGAAAATATCACAGGTTATGTTGTGATGCCTAAAATTACATCTATAACTCCTGGTGATTTAAGCAGTCTCGGCGGAAAAAGTCAGACTATTGTCGCTTTTTTCGATAAGATCAGTTCAGATGGAGGCAATAAGGTCAGATTTGAGTTCAGTAAAAGCGGAAAAGATGAATATATGCCTATCTCAAAAGAGCTCATCGGAGCTCAGAATTATTCGGCGAATAAGCTTTGCGCAAAATGCTCGTGGAATACAGAAGGTCTGGATGGAAACTATGATATTCGTGTAACGCTTTTTGATGATGAAGATAATTCAGATTGCGTAGAGGTCATGTATACTGTAACTTCTTCAGGACCTAAACCTCCCCAGAATCTTAAAGCCGAAACTGATAATGGTGTAATTATGCTCACTTGGAATAAGTCTGTAAGTGCTGATTGCCAAAAATACATTATATACAGACGGGATTCCGAAGACGAAGAGTTTGAACCAATCGTTGAGATTGGAAATAGTGCAACTGTCAGATATACAGATAAAAACGTAGTTGCAGGAAATAGCTATTCATATAAGATAAGTGGTGTAAATTCTTTTGATATTGAGGGAAATACAAGTAATGTTGCTTCTGTCACAGCGACAGAGGATAAGGTATTGCCCGAGGTAAAGAGTATAATTGCCGAAAAGAACAGACTTAACAAAACTGCAAAAATCACTGTAGCCGCAGATGACAATCTTTCTGTTGACACAGTAAGTCTTGAATATATGACTTTGTTGGACGAAGAGTGGTCTTTGATAGGAAAAAGTTCATGCAAAAATGGTTCTGCCGTGTTTGAATGGAATACAATAGATCTTATCGATGGGTCATATAAGCTTAGAGCCATTGCGGTGGATTCTAATGGAAATGAATCTAAGTCATTTGAAAAGATCTTTACTATAGATAATACAGGTATTTCAAAAATAATACTTGACAAGGATAACTGCACTACGGCATCAACTCATATTACTCTCAGGTGGAATGATATAACGGATACCGATTTCGGATATTTTGCTGTTGAGCAGAAAAATGAGGATGGCACTTTCACTGAGGTCGGAACAACAAAGGACGCAACGGGACTTCACGTTCAGAAGCTTATGCCCGATAAAGAGTACACTTTCAGGGTAGTGGGATATGACGATATAGGCAACAGAGGAGAAGAATCCGACGAGATTACTCTGTCAACAAAATCGGATACGATCAGTCCTGCCATTACCGCTTTTTATCCCGAATCAAAGGCATTTAATTCAAAGATCGATATAAGCATTTTCGCTACGGATAATGCGGCTGTATCATCTGTAAAGCTTAGGTATTCCTATGACAGCGGTGATGATAAAGTTTGGTATGATATTGCAGAGATTACTGCGGACTCTGAGAAAGCTGAAAATACATTTAAGCATTCCTTTGACGTATCGTCTATGAATGAGAGTAAAATATACATTCAGGCTATAGCTGTAGACTCCTCAGGCAATGAAAGTAACGCTGTTGTAAATGAGTACATTATTGACAGAACCGCTTCAGATGCTGTCTCGGATCTTAACGCTCAGACGAGCGAGGGAAATATTCATCTTATATGGACTGTGACAAGTGAAGACACGGAAAAATTCGTAATATACAGAAGTGAGGAAGACCTGGGTTCATATTCAAAGCTCGCGGAATGTACCACTAAGGATTATTATGATACTTCCGCAAAGCTCGGAACAGTATACTCATATAAGATCGTTGCTGTTGACATGGCAGGAAATAAAAGCGAGTATTCAAATGAAACAATAGCACAAATTACAGACGATAATATTAAGCCTAAGTTTTTAGGATTCAGTATAAAATCAGGTTCTTCTGTTTCTGCTAACCCAAAGCTTAAAGCTGTAACATGGGATAACTATGCCCTTGCGTCAGTGACAATTGAATATAAGGCGAAAGATTCTTCAGATAGCGTTTGGTATGAAATAGGTACATACGCCCTCAGCTCTAATTACGAGATGACAGAATTTAATTGGGATACAGATGGATTAGCTGACGGAAAGTACGAGTTCAGAGCATATTGTGCTGATCTGATGGGAAATATCAGTGAAACCTATACCTCTGAATTTCTTCTTGATGCTACTGCTCCCGATGCTCCAGTTCTAGAACTTTTGCAGGACAATTTTCGAATCAGGCTTGAATGGAGTGCTTCAAAAGCTGATGATCTTGATCATTATAGACTATACCGAAAGTCATCAAAAAATGAGGAGTATAAGCTAATTACGGAAACGACTGATCTTTCATATATTGACGAAAATGTTGAACCATATAAGAACCATACATATAAGGTAGAAGCATATGACAAGACAGGAAATGTCAGTGCAAGCAACGAGATAAGTGGTTACGCATATGATGTTGATACAATTACTCCTCAAATCGATATGCCTAAAGAAATTTACGGAATTGCAGGAGAAGAAATTGCTTTTGACGGTAGTGCCTGTACAGATAACGTGAGAATAAAAAGATTTGTTTGGGATATGGGCGATGGAAATACCATATTCGGAGTAAGAAATTCATATATTTATGATGAAGCAGGGGAGTACACTGTAACGCTTACGGTTGAGGATGCTGCAAAGAATTCGTCAACATCACAGATAAAGGTTATTGTATATGAGCCCTCTGAATATGGTTTTGTTAACGTCGAAGTAACCGATAGTGGAAATAATCCGTTGAGCTACTCGTATATTTATGTTTACTCAGGCGACAGCGAGGGTATCCATACAATGCGTACAGGCTATGACGGAACATTAAAACTGTGCGCTAAGATCGGAGATAATAAGATTGCTGCATATAAGGACGGATATCTGCCCGAGGAAAAGGAAATTGCGATCAACAACGAGGGCGATAACGGAACGGTCAGACTTGCTCTTCAGAGTGGTGAGCTTGTCACAGGAGATTTAGAAGTACACAGGATGTCTCTTGAAGAAATGGCAGAGTCGGGAATTGATTTTTATGTTCCGTCGAATTATCATACCGTTAAATTTACGGTGAAGCTTACATTTGCTCAGGAGCCTATACCGACAATTATTGAATACATCTATACAGGTAATGGGGGCCATATCTCTGGCAATGGAACAGGAGAAAACGGCGGCACATGGTGTGGCGGAGGCACTTATGGTACAGGCTCTGGAGGAAACATATCATTTTCACCTGTTGTAAGCGAGGACATTCCTGAAGAAGAACGGCCTATTCTTGCATATGTTTACGTAAGACAGAGTATTTCTTTTATGAAAGATATGTATGCTGTAAATCTCGGTGTACTGAATAATGCTGACAAACAGTTTGTGATAGAAGATTCATCGGCTACGCTTAATCTGCCTTATGGACTCTCTCTAGCAACGAATAAACAGTCGCTTACGCAAAGTATGGATTCTATTGCAGGACAGCAGCAGAAAACGGTAGGTTGGTCTGTAAGGGGTGACAGAAAGGGCGAATATGATCTTTCGGCTGATTTTAAGGGCACCCTTATGCCTTTCGGAGCTCCTGTTTCGGCAAGCTTTAAAACGTCTACTCCTTTTACTGTCGGAGCAGGCGACGGAATAGTTATCCATGTCATGCCGGAATCCTGCGCATATATCGGTGAAAAGTACTATGTACAGCTTGCCGTTGCAAACGAGGGCTCGGATACTTTCTACAATCTTACAACAGACTTCGGCCCGTATATCAACCCCGGATATAAGCAATATATTACGATAACTCACCCAGACGGTTCGGTTGAAGTACAGGAAGATGAATCGGCAAGCTATGAAATTCAAAGTGCAGATGAGTGTGAATATATTCCCGTTATTTCAGGCGGTCAACACGTCAGAGTAAAAGTTTTTAAACCTGGCGACGTGATTTACGGAACATATTGTCAGACATTCAGTGCGACAGGCGATCCTGATCAGGTTTACTATAAGCTCATTAACTCTGTTGTTGAACAGCTCACAGGTGATACTAATGTTAAGGTTGTCGTTGAACCTATTGCCAGTCATATCACCAAATTTAATGTAAAGCAGAAAATTGTAGACAACTCATGGGCAGATCCTGTTGATATGACAACAGGAGCGTATACGGATCAAGTTCCTGCAATGTCGGTTACGGGAGAATCTCCGCTAACTCTTAATCTCAACTATAATTCACTGAACGCTTCCGAAAAGGGACAGCTCGGTTATGGCTGGTCGCATGACTTTGAGGCGTATCTTGACGTAAAGAGCACAGTAATAAACGTACATTGGAATCCTACAGCATATTCAAGCTTTGTTGATGAGCGTTCCGCTACCAGAAACGTAAACGGAGAAATTATCGACGGAAGATTAGTTCTTCACAAGCCTAACGATACGGGCGTTAAGAATTATGTCTGCATAAGCAGCGGTATGTCCGAATATTTTATGAGCAGAGATGAGAATAATATCTACACTCTTGAAATTCCCGACGGTCAGAAATATGTGTTTGATAGCGACGGAAAGCTCATTCAGATCATTCAGCCTAATGAAAAGACGGTAACTCTGGAGCATATCGGCAATACTACGGTTATTACCGAGGACGTTTCGGGAGCGAAGCTTGTTCTGAATTATAACGATTCGGGACTTCTTACATCGGTAGGCGACGGAAACGGAAGAATTACGTCTATTACCTATGAAAACGACCTTATCAAGTCGGTTACAAATCCGTTGGGAGAAACTGTCGTTTATACATATGATGCGAATAACAGACTTGTTACATCTGCTCTTGATGGAAATTCACCGTATGTGACTAATACTTATGACGAAGAAGGAAGAGTTCTTACTCAGGACGACGCCGATCCCGATACTCCTTTGTCATACTTCAGTTATTCCGAAAGTGAGAATAACGAATTTATAGTTGACGGTATTGACAGAAATGGAAATACTGTAAAATATGTTTCCGACGGTATGGGTCATCTTCTTTCCGTAACAGATCAGAATAACAATACGGTAAAGTATTCTTACGACCTGAAGGGAAATCTTCTTGACGAGACTACAGCCGACGGAAAAACTACCGTTTACACCTATGATGATGACAATAATCTTATAAAGGTTAAGGATCCAAGCGGCTATGTTACTGTTATGACATATGACGGCAACGGCAATATTCTTACGGTAACAGGTCCGAACGGGGAGACAAATTCTTATACATATAATGTAAAGAATCTGCTTGAAACGCAGACAGAATATACAAGCGCAAGAAAGAGCTATACCTACAATAAGAACGGACAGATACTTACCGAGGCTATCGAAGGACTTGGCGTCAGGACTTACAGTTATACCAACGGCAAAATAACGTCCGTGAGCGATTATGAAAATAATCTTTCGGAAAATACCTATGACGAGTACGGTAATCTGCGTTCACAAACAGACAGAGAGGGTCATCAGACTGTATATAACTACGATCTGCTCAATAGAGTTATAAGCATTACCAATGAGGACGGTACTGAAAGCTACACCTATGATTCAATGGGTAATAAGACTTCTGTTACTGATTCAAGAGGTAATACAACGTACTATACCTATAATTCCAACAATTGGCTTATCAGCACTACAAACGCTAAGGGTACAGTTACATACGATTATGATAACGAGGGCAGGTTAATCCGTCAAACTAATACCGATGGAACAGTAGTAGTTAACACTTGCGACGCAGTCGGAAATGTTATATCCAAGACGAACGAAAACGGCGAGGTAACTAAGTTTGCTTATGACGCAGCCAACAGAATGATTTCCAAAACTGTTGTTGACGGTGAAAATGAGTATACCGAAAGCTATGAGTACTATCCCAACGGAAAGATTAAGAAAACGACCTTTGCGGACGGCACAAGCGAGAGCTATACATACGATAAGCAGTGGAGACTTGTAAAGACGACCGATGAGCAGGGCAATTATTCTACCTCAGAATATGACGCCGCAAATAATCTCCTCAGCACAACTGACGCGGAGGGTAATACTGTTTCGTATACTTATGACAAGTACGGAAGAATGCTTAATTCCACAGACGCTAACGGAAACGTCACTACTTACGATGAATATGATTTCAACGGACTTTGCACTCAGAAAACTCTCCCTAATGGTCAGATTGTAAAAATTGGCTATAATAAGGAGGGTATGGTCACTAAGACGACTTTTGTTGCAGAGGACGAAAACGGCGAGGATATTTCTGCTTTCTACGAGTATGACGCAATGGGTAGAGTGACCAAGTACACCAACCAGGAAGGTTACGCTACATTCACAGAGTATGACGAGAACGGTAATATAGTTAAACTTACCGACGCAGAGGGTAACGTTGTAACCAATCAATATGACGAGATCAACAGCCTTATTTTGTCAACCGACGCTATGGGCGTTGATACTCAATACACATATGACAGCGTAGGAAACCTTGTAAAGACTATTGAAAATCTCAATACGACAAGGGAAGGAAAAACAGAAAATGTATACGACAATCTCGGAAGAATAATTAATTCTACCGATGCAGAGAGCGGTACTGCAAAGTACGAATATGACCGACTTGGAAATGTTTCCGCACAGATAGACCCCAACGGTGGAAGGACAGAGTACACATATGACAATATGGGCAGACTCACCGAAACGATCAATCCTATCGGCGGAACGAAAACTTATACTTATGACGACGTGGGACAGCTTGCTTCACAGAAGAATGCAAGAGGTCAGGAGACCACATATGAGTATTACAAAAACGGCTGGATAAAGAGCTTTACTGACGAGCTTGGTACAGTGTCCTATACCTATGACGGTAACGGAAACGTGCTTACAGTTACCGATGAGAATGGCACTATAACACGTGAGTATGACAATATGAACCGTATGACAAAGTATACCGATTTCAGAGGAAACACGATAGAGTACTCCTATGATCAGTTGGGTAATCTTGTGGCGCTGACTTATCCGGGAGGCAGGGTAGTTCGCTACACCTATTACAAGACGGGTAATGTCAAGACCGTTACAGACTGGGACGGCAAGGTTACTTCCTTTGAGTATGACGGCAATGGCAGGCTGACAAAGACCTCCAGAGCCGACGGAAGCGTGGAGGAACGCACCTACGACGCTAACGGCAGACTTGTGACCATTGTCGATAAAAACGGCGAAAAAGTCATAAATCAGAAAGTTTACTCCTATGATGAATCGGGCAATGTAACGAAGATCTCATCTTCCGACGGCACGACAATGGACGGACTGACAAGCTCAGAAATGAAGTACAACGAGAACAATCAGCTTATCGAGTACAACGGCGAAGAAGTAAAATACGATGCGGACGGAAACATGATCTACGGTCCGCTTAACGGCAAAATGGCTGAGTTTGAGTACGACTGCCGCAACAGACTCGTTTCGGCGGGTGGAATTTCCTACGAATACGACGCTGAAAACAACCGTATTTCTCAGACGGAAAATGGAGCAAAGACCGAGTATGTTGTTGATAGCAACAGCAGTTCGCTTACACGTATTCTTACGGCGGAAAAGGAGGGCGATACAACTTATTATATTTACGGAATTGGTCTGATCGCACAGGAAAACGGCAATGAATATTTGATTTACCACTTCAACAATATCGGAAGCACCGAGGCAGTGACTAATATCGACGGAGAAATCGTTGAAACTTTTGATTACGGACCTTATGGTGAGTTGCTTTCTGAGAACAAATGTGGTATAATGTTCCTGTATAACGGCGAACTCGGCGTAGCTACGGACAGCAACGGTCTGTACTACATGAGGGCGAGGTATTACAACCCCGAGATCAAGCGTTTTATCAATCAGGACGTTATGACGGGTTCAATCGTCAATACCCCGACTTTGAACAGGTACGCATATGTCAACGGCAATCCGATAAGCCTGAACGACCCGTTCGGACTAAGTCCGTTTCTTAACTGGCTTGACGGAATTACGGGACATGATATTCTTGATCTGCTTGGAATGCTTCCGGGTATTGGATTTGTATTTGATGGAATCAACGCTGCTTGGTATGCCCAAGAGGGAGATTATTACAACGCAGCTTGCAGCCTTGTGTCAGCATTGCCAGGAGCGGGCGACGCATTAGGCGTGTTTGCGAAAACAGGAAAGTCATGTAAACTTGTAACTGCATTCCATAAAACAGGATCAGCAGGAAATCTTATGATCGGTTCATATGAATTGGGAAAAACGGCTGATAAATACATAAGTGGAGACGCAAGTTTCACATGGGAAGAGATAAAGGGCGACTTATTTAAAGCTGCAATGACAGGAACGTCAATGTGGGGTTCTGCAAAGGACTTTGGCACTTCGTATTGCTTTGTTGTGGGTACGCTTGTAACCACTGAGGACGGGCAGAAACCGATTGAGGAAATTGAAGTCGGCGATAGAGTTCTTTCAGAAAATGAGTTGACGGGAGAAGTAGCAGTTAAATCCGTAACTGAAACTTATGTCAACGAAACTGATGAACTTGTACATATTGGTGTAAATGGTGAAACTATTTCAGCGACACCAAGCCACCCATTCTATATTGATAAACTTGGTTGGACACTTGCAAGAAGTCTGAGAGCAGGCGATGTGCTTGTTCTCAGCAATGGTGAACTTGTAACAGTTGAATGGGTTCAGCACGAAATTCTTGAATCACCTATCAAGGTTTATAATTTTGAGGTTGAGGATTTCCATACTTACTTTGTGGGCGAAAATGGTGTTTTTGTTCATAATGGGTGTGGAGATGAAATTCCATGGTCTTCAAAAGAAGTAAAATCTGGTGCTGAAGATTTAGAAAAAGGTGCTTTATCAGTAACAGTTACAAATCGCTCTCAGGCAGAAGAGTTATTCTTGGGAATGTATCAAGGTGATGGATATGTCAATACATCTGGTTGGTCATCTAAAGAGGTATCTAATTTTTACGGCAGTAGAGGAGGTACATATCATTGGGATGATACTTTTGACAGCAATGGAGTATTGCAGTTCCATAGTGATAAGAATCCAGATAGTAAAACTCCTCATTTGCAAATACACCCTGAACGTGGAAAAGTTATAAGAATCTTCTTTGGAGCGTGACAGGTATGGATGCAAAAATGTATTTATTTTCTGGTGTTACAATGTCAGCAGAACTTGAAGCAAATGCTAAAACTGAAAGACGATTTATTACGGTTGGTGGGTATATTGATATAGGTGGTAGAACCTTTTCAATATCAAATTACAGAAAGAAATATCCAATTAATAAAGAAGATATAAAATTCTATTTTCATATATATTCTATTCCAAATTATTTTATAGATGATGATTTGGACGTTCATGAAAATGATTGCATTGAATATATTTATGTGGGAGATATTAATGGTTATGAGAATTTAGAGTGTGAAATCAAAAAGCACATTCCACAATTTGATGTTGATAGTTTAATTCCTATGTGGAAAACAGATGCTCCTATATAAGTAGTTTTAATAGTATAACGGCGAACTCGGCGTAGCTACGGACAGCAACGGTCTCTACTACATGAGGGCGAGGTATTACAACCCCGAGATTAAGCGTTTTATCAATCAGGACGTAATGACGGGTTCAATCGTCAATACCCCGACTTTGAACAGGTACGCATATGTCAACGGCAATCCGATAAGCCTGAACGACCCGTTCGGACTAAGTCCGTTCTTAAATTGGATTGGGAATATTACAGGGCATGATATTCTTGATCTGCTTGGAATGCTTCCGGGTATTGGATTTGTATTTGACGAGCTTGTTCATATTGGAGTAAATGGCGAGACTATTTCTGCTACGCCGACACACCCGTTCTATGTTGATAAGCTTGGTTGGACTTTAGCACGTTCACTTCGTGCAGGCGATGTGCTTGTTCTCAGCAATGGTGAACTTGTAACAGTTGAATGGGTTCAGCACGAAATTCTCGAATCACCTATCAAAGTTTACAACTTTGAGGTTGAAGAGTTCCATACTTACTTTGTGGGCGAAAATGGTATTTTTGTTCATAATGGGTGTGGTGTCGGTGATAATAATCAAACTACTGTGTATAGAACACTTAGGGATGATGAAAGTATCGTCGATGGACTTGTAGCTAAAGAATGGGCATCAAAAGATGGGAAAAGAGTGGTATCTATTAATTTAGAAATGCTTCCGTCCAATACAAAAGTATATGATGTTTCAACTGATATAGGCAGAGCTAAGTATTTAAGTGGTGCGACAGCAAATAGATTAGCAAAATCTTCATCAGAGGTATTGATAGAAGGGTATATTCCAGCAGAAGCATTAGAATTACTATTTGATTTTGGAGGATGATTGATTTGAATAATGTAGAATTGTTGGAATCTTTACTTTTATCTGATTCTGGAATAATCATATCATTACGAATGGGTGATGGACTGAATACTTCTTTGGTAGATAAAGTATGTGAGGTTCTGGTGGAACTTAAGGATGAGTGGAAGGTTAAAGACAGTATACCTAAAAAAGCAGTTGACCTTTTTGTGGATTTTTATCCTGCAATGGAAAGCTGTGAGGGTTTATATAACAAGAAGGAATTTACAGAAATACTTGATGCAGCTGATAAAATTATGAATTATATAAGAGATTGTTATTGTAATTATTAATTGAAGCAGTTGGTTCTGCAAAGGACTTTGGCACTTCGTATTGCTTTGTTGTGGGTACGCTTGTGACTACTGAGGACGGACAAGAACCGATTGAAGAAATCGAAGTTGGCGATAAGGTTCTTTCGGAGAACGAGTTTACGGGTAAAATGACTGGCAAAACAAATTATAATTAGGAGAAAATACTATGAAAAATCAATCAAATGCAAAGATGTACATAACGATAGGTATAATTCTTATGCTTGTTGTAGGATTTATAGCTTATAAGAATGTAACAAAGATACAGAACTATAAGGAAAACGGTAAAGAGGTTGAGTGTACGGTCGTTTCTGTAATACAGGGGCGAAAAGGCAAACAGTCGGTTGAGGCGGCTTATTATGACGAGGCAGGTAATCTGATAACCGCAGATGTTATCAGAAATCAGAAAACTTATGTAGGGGAAGAATTTATAGGTATGGTCGTTCCCGAAAAGCCGGAGGAAATTTACTGTATGCCTTCAGAATCTACTCAGAAAATAGTATATTGTGTTTTTGGAGCATTTGGGTTGACGGGGTTAATTCTGATTATCTGCGGCATAGTAAGTGCTGTTAAACATCGCAAAGTGTACTATTAATGATAAAGTTTATGCTTTTTCACGGGGCAGCGGAGCAATCCGCTGTTCTTTTTATACCCGAAAACTATGTGGTTCATACCATAAGTAAAATAAATGTTGAAAAAAGTTGTATAATATATAGTGGAGGCGTTATTGCCTTTAGAAATTATTTGGAGTGTGGTCACTATGTCATCAGTAAAGAAAAACGAACAAATCAATGTTCCATCAATAACGGTGGATAAAAATGTAATAAGGTATGGAGAATCATTCATATGTACAGATAACATATCAATGATTTCAATTTGTCCTATTCCGGCAAATAAATCATGGTTGATAGCTATTATTTTGGGAGTAGTAGGAATATACTTGATGCAGGAAGGTTCAATTGGAATACTGCTTTTAGTTGTTGCTATAATCTGGTTGATTGCGGTATTGGTTTATAATTCAAATCGTGGAGATAATCTTGCAATATCGTTAAATTCCGGAAGCACATTGTATTTTAATTGTAAGGATAGAGCATTTCTTAATAAAGTAGTAAATGCTATGCTCGGAAGTATAAAAGGAAAAAATCAAACTACATATTCTATAAGTTTTGACAAATGTCAAATAAGCGGTGGGGTTTTGCATAATAGTAATTTGATAGAAAGATAAAGGTGTAATTAATATGGAATTAAATTTTAAAGGTTGTCAAATAGATGGCGGCATATTAAATGGTTCAAATGTAGGCGACAATAACGGGATAATCAATGGAGAAAATAATTCTATATCAAAATATTCTTTAGATGATTTTGTTGATTGTATGGATGAAATCATTATGAATTCAAATGTTAGAAGCGAACGTAATTGTGCCATAAAAGCAAAAAGATTAGCAGAAAAAAGTGACTCTGTTGGTTTAAAAAGATACGTTATGGAAAATATGGGTACTTTTTTTACAGGAACATTTGCTACAACAGCTGGCGGCTTTTTACAAGAATTTATTAAGTCATTAATATAATAGTTTGATAATATAATTTAAACAATCCTGGAGTATAACAAAAGCTTTTAAAGCCGAAAGTTATACTCCTTTTTCTTTTCAGACCTTTTTGTTTTAAAAGCAGAAAGGTCTGTTTTTATGCCCATTTTTAAGATATGGCAATGCTTAATTGCCAAATACCCATAGCCTTCGTTTTGATTCAAAAACAAAAATCAAAACGGAGGAATAAAAATGAGTAAAAACACATTGTGTGTTTATGACACAATAACCAAGAAATACGTTGAAATCGAAGTTAACGATGAGGTATACATGAATTACAGGCAAACCGGTTGGGCAATTAAAAATAACGATAGGTCATTTTTCGACCACGAGATACAGTTTTCAATGCTCAAAGGCAGTATTGACGGAGCTTTTGAGAATTTTCATGAGTTTGTTGAAGAAAGCCCGGTTGAAAAATACGCTGCTGTGGCAAGTGTGAAAAAGGCTCTGAATACGTAATCCTGTATAATAAAACTTGACACATACAAAACAATCAAAGTATAATAAAAAC